>Ga0209384_1000397_pt1 | contig 28331 bp, 37 predicted proteins | sample CoawatmetaG05DNA_FD_187511 | JGI IMG/M metagenome (GOLD analysis project Ga0209384, IMG submission 187511) | Marine microbial communities from the West Antarctic Peninsula - Coastal water metaG058-DNA (SPAdes) (version 2) | ecosystem: Environmental > Aquatic > Marine > Coastal ... | reverse complement strand
GTCCAATATTCATTATATTAATTATAAAATTACCTGTGGATTTTATCATCTAATTTGTCTAATTTAATTTTGATATCTTTAATATTGTTATTAACATCATCTATTTTTTCATTATATCTAGACATAAATACTTTCATATCATTTATATATTTATAATTCTCTGAAACCTTTTTCTCTTGTGCATATACAGTGTTACCTAATAGATCTAATTTTTCGGAATTCTTACCTAAATGAAATATTAGGCCAGCAATAGATATTATAGTTGCTGAAATAGGGGCTATAGTTGTTACATTTATACTCATTCGTATTAAATTATAATAGAAAATAAATTTGATTTAAAAATTAAATATATAATATATAAATATGATTATTCCTATTAGATGTTTCACGTGTAACAAGGTTATTGCTGATAAATGGATTCCATTTATTGAAATAGTAAATATTAAGAAAGGAGGTAAGGCATCACCTAATAGTGTACCTGAAAAATCAGAAGACCCAAAGAAAGACCCGAAAAAGGCTAATACCGAACCACTCCCTATAAAAAAAGATCATACAGATATTAAAGATTTAGATATTGAATATATTAATTTAAAGAACCCTAATAAGTCAGTAGAGGGAGAAGCGATGGATGAATTAGGTTTACATAGATATTGTTGTCGTAGAATGTTTTTAGGTAATGTACATTTAATAACTTATATTTAATTTATGTAATAATAATATGGTTGTTGACGCACGGGATTATATCACGGGTCGTTCGAATAATATTTCTAAAATTAATTCAATGAATGAATACGAAATGAATTTTATTAAAAATAAAATATTGAGAGATAATATGAGTAAAGAAAATATTAAAGGTGATCTGTCAACTAATAACGAATTTATGAACTTAAGTATGAATGAAATTTTTTTGAATATGATGAATTTAATACCAAACCTCTATAAAGATTATCATAAAAAATATTTAGAAATTTCATTAAAAATGAAAAGCGATGACAAATTTACATCAGAAAATATTATTATAAGGGAAACATTAATGTCTATGATATTTAATAACAAAAATATTATTTATTTAGGTATTATAATAATGATAACTTCATTTTTTTTATATGTGATTAATTTATAAATTATTTATGTTAGATAAAAATATATTGTTACTAATAATAATATTTATAATAATATCACAATTTGATTTAAAATATATATTATTGATATTACCGATATTATATTTTATATATATATATTATAATAATATAGATATAGGAGGTAAGTTAGCTTATTCAGAAACATTAAATATTATAGAAAAATACAAAAGTATAAATAATACAGAATTTTCACAAGGTTTGAAGATGTGGAAACTTTTTATAAGTTTAACTAGTAAAATTAATAATGATATGAGATCTTTAGAATATGATAAGGCTGAAAAATATTTAGATACATCTATCAACCACTTTAAATCATTAATTATATTAAAAAATAATGATGATTATAATGAATTATCAAATGAAATTGATAAATTATATAAAGAAGGTTTTATTATTTTAAAAAAAATATCTATTAAATTAAATAATAATTGGGAAAAACACCCGAATAGTTCTGAAAAGGAAATAGTATTTGGTGAACCTAAACCTCATAATTGGGGTAAATTTTAAATATTAAAAACATTTATTTATTATGGAGTATTGTTTTAATATAGATAATAATATTATAAATACAGTTGATAATGAAAATTTCACTTTTTTAAGTGAATGTGATTTTAATTATAGAGTTTTTTATGATATGTTAAATTCATATGAAGAATTCAAATTAAAAAATATATATGGTTTTATTTATATTAGAATATCTAAATTAAATGAAATATATGGTATAGGTTTATTAACAAAAAAACCTATTAATAAAAAAATGTCATTTATAGAATTTAATATGTTGTTAAAAAAATATATAGAAAAAGATATTATTAAAACTATTATAGTACTAAATTCTATTCAACAATATTACTGTCCTTTAATTGATATTTAAATTCATTTTATTAAAAATATTATATTGATTTTTTTTAGTTTTGTTTCTAAACAATTTTAAGTTATTACATGAGTTTTTTTTTAATTCATTTTTAGATATTTCACTATTAACATGAATAATAGGCATATTAACATCATAAGATATTTCAATATTTATTCTATAATCTTCTATAGAAACACAACCACCAAATTTCTTTAATATTAATTTATTTGGAGCCATATTTATTTTATTATTTCTATTATATTTTAAATTATTATAAATATTTATTATAGGTAATAATTCATAAATATTATAGTTTTCATAAGCATATCTACTAGCACATTCCAAAGAACAAAAATCTCCTATAGTATAAAAAACACCATTAATATATTTAATTGGTAGTCCCGTTATAGAATTATTAAAATTATGACAACAATTCCAACATACTTCACTAATTTTATCATATATTAAATCATCATTGTTTTCTATTTCACTTAATTCATTCAATATTGTATTATTTTTATCATAATTTAATTGTATAATTAAATTATCTATACTTTCAATATCATCAGCAAATACAGGATTATTATTTATGATAGTATTTTCCTTAGGTTTACGGCCTCTTTTTTTCTTAGGAGGTATATCCATGTTTATTATTTATTAATATTGTCCTTATATATTATTTATTTAAATCAGATATAGGTGTGGAACCTTTTTTAGAATTATTTTGTTTAGTAATGGGCGGTGTTGAGACTGGTACTGTTACTGTTGCAGGAGGTGGGACAAGATATGGAACAGGAGGTGGTGCTGGTGATGACGGAACAGTGTTTGTTATGAAATTATCAGAAGTAATACTTAATAATTTACTTACTACTAAATAATAGAATACTATACTAATATTAATAAATATAAATGTTTTAACAAATGTTTCATTAAATAGGGATAATGAACTGCTATTCATATAAAACATTATTTGTGTGACTAATTGAATAGTAGACATTCTTAATATATCATATGACATATTAATAATATCAGGTGATAAATCTAATTTTAAATTAAAGAATGTATTATTCATTATATATAGTATAAATAAAAAAATAAGTTTAAAATAAACATTTAAATTATATAATATTACAAATGGTTGGTAGTATTTCGTTTCAGTCTAATATTTCTATGGTGTTAATATTTATAATAATAATATTGGTTTGTGTTTATGTCTATTTGGATTTAAGGAAAATAAAACTACAAATAGAACATTTGGAATCCTCTAATGTATCTTTTATTAAAGAAATTGATAAAATTAATTCAGGATTACAAGTTATATTTGGTTCAGTTAATAGTGAAAATCCATTAAAACAAGAAACATATAACAACGACGTCATAAATGACGACCCCCTTATAAATGATAAAGTATTTTCAGGTGATGATGTTGGTGATGATGTTGGTGATGATGTTGGTAATGATGTTGGTGATGTTGGTGATGTTGGTGATGTTGGTGATGTTATAGATAATAAAGTTATTGATGCTGGTGTTGTAGATACTTTAGTTGATAATGAAAATACTATAGATATGGATTTATTAAAAGATGATGTATTATCTGAAATAGATTCGGATGTAGATGATGTAGATGATGTAGATGATGTAGATGATGTAGATCATGATATTAATGTTGATGATATTAATGTTGATGATATTAATGTTGATGATATTAATGTTGATGATATTAATGTTGATGATAAAAATATATATTTAGATATGTCTGTAAAAGAATTAAAAGATAAATGTATTGAATTAGGATTAAAACATTCAGGTAATAAACATACCTTATCTCAACGTATTATGGATAAGTTATTGATCTATACCTAGTAATTTAGTATCATAAGTGACCATTAAATCTAACTTAAAATAGTAATTACTTGACAGGTGATGTTTATTACCAGTATCATTTGTAAAAGTAAATTTCAGTCCATGTTCTAAAACAGGTGTTAATGTAATATGAGTAACACTTGGATTTTGATAATTATATGTCTCATTATTTAAACCACTAGCATTATAAGGCATAGGAATGACTTGTAATATCCCGTCATCATTACCCAAACATTTATCCAATTTACTATCAATAATCCTCATTATAACTTTAGATGTCTTATCTGAAGATTTAGATATGTGTGCTTCTGATAGAACAATACTTAAAATAATATGAGGAAAACCTAAATCACTTTTCAAATTGATAATATTCAAAGTTAATTCACCTGTGGATGTAGAATATGAAGAATTACCACTATATATATATAAAAACCTTCTATGCATATGATTATTATGTATTTTTCTATCTTCAAAATCCTTTATCGTATTTGTGAGCTTTTTTATTGAGTTATTTAACTTATTAGTATTAGATGTATTATTTTTAATAATATCTTTTAATGATGATATTATTTTAATATTATCTTTACTATTATCTTTACTATTATCATTATTGTTAACCTGTGAGGTGTTATTTGAATTACCTCCTTCAATTACTCGAGCTTTCGTAGGTGAAAAATATCTTTTTAAAATAGTATAGAAAATTCCTAAAATAGTTATTGATGAAATACCAATCAAAACCTTCATATTTGTATTGAGCTTTTCTAACATTTAACAATTAATATAAAAAAAAAATATAAATCAATATATATAATGTCTACTAATAACTATTCAGAATTTAAAGGTGTACCAAATAATAACTATGAAGATTGTCCAGCATTAATGTCTGATGGACGATTTATTACAAATTATAAACCGAATTGTGAAATGAATAATAATATCAGTAAATTATATGATCAAAAAAAAATGACAAGTTGGGAATATACTTATTATTTAACAAATGAAGCTGGTAAAGCACAAACTTTCTTTAATCATCAATATAAAGAAAAATATGGATGTTCTGAATATCCTTATAAAATAATTGAACCAGAATTAAAACAGGATTGTAATACAGATAACTGTGTAATTAACACAATAAACAAAGGAGGCATGGGAATATATTAATTACATTTTCCATCTGTTATTACAGTCTAGACAAGTAAAGAATTGTGTCATTGGTTCATCAGCCGATCTAGTTTGCATTTCATAATATGAACATTTACGACCATCACATTTACGACATTTATATCTTTCAGTCATAGCTTCAGGTTTTAATTCATACTTAATCTTATCTCTTTTAGATTTAATATCTATCATTTTTTTCCAATTATCAGGATACATATCATATACAGATAATTTAGACACTTCTTCTGGTTTAATATCTTTCTTTTTGACTTTGTCAAATAAATAATTATTTTTAACATATGAATCTTTATCCAGATTAATATAGATAGATCTTACTTTAGAATAATATAAATTATAAAACACTTTATTACTCCATTTACGATTAATATTATTCTCTTTAGAAAAGTCTATAATGAAATTATATATTCCTTTTTCTATATTACTTGATATTGTGTGATCACATATTATAGTGTTAATTTTATCAACAACTGGTGATCGAAATTTATCATTAATATTGGAACACATATTTATAATTATAAGTAAATAAATAATCAAATTTATAAATATTAATAATTATTTTCATCTATTTCTAATTCACTGTCCTCAGAGTTGACTATTTCAAAATCATGTTCTTCTTCTGAATCATTTTCATCATAGTCTTCATCAGGTATTTCTTCGTCTGGTTCAGAGTCCTCTGAATCATCTGATAAACAATCATCAAATCCACCATTCATAATATCAAAAAATTCAGCATAATCGGTTACACTAAAATCTTTAATCTTGTTTTTCTCGTCATAACAAATAATAAAAATATCTCCATATAGTAATACTGTTGACGAATCTTCTTCTAATAATTTAGATGAACCATTTGGTATTAATTCATGTTTATTTATATCTTCTTCATTACCCTCAAACCAACCGTAACATTTAATAATATCTTTATTTTTAACCCATGAATATAAATTGCTTATATTCTTTGATCCTTTATTATTGATATTATTATTCAATATTTTACCTATTTTGTGATTTTCAATATTTAAATCTAAATCATTCATAGTTGAATCAATATTTATTCTAACAATATTTTTCATTTTAATTTAATAATACAAATTTTTTTTAAATAATTAATAAATAATATAAATATTAATTAATAAAATATAATATAAATTATAATGTCTAACTATAAAAAATCTAAAACATTCGAAGAACGTTTAAGTGAATCAAGTAAAATAATAGACAAATACCCTGACAGAATACCTATTATAGTTGAAAAAAGTAAGGGATGTAAATTAAAAGATATCGATAAAAATAAATATCTTGTTCCCAATGATATGATCCTTTCACAATTCATTTACACAATCAGAAAAAGAATTAAATTAGAATCATCACAGGCGTTATTTTTCTTTATTGATAACCATGTCCCAACAAATAGTTCTCCTATTGGCGAACTATATAATTTATATAAAGATAAAGATGGTTTCCTATATATAACGTATACTTCTGAAAATACTTTTGGATAAATGTATAATTACTACTTTTGTTCGAAAATAAATGATGAATTTTATGATCATAAGTTAGATAAGAATAAATTACAATATTTTATTGATAGATATAAACTTATTTCTAAAGGTTCTGTTAAAGAATATTGGTTGAATAACGTAAATATTTTATCTAATGATGATAGTTTATCTTTTAGAAAAATCATAGATAATATTATCTCTTATGATAATAATTATATTATTCATAATTATGATATTAATGAATGCACCATATTTAATTTTTATGAATCACATTTAGAAGATGAATATTTTCTTTTTGAGAGAATATGTGATAATATTAAAATAATAATTAAACAATATGACGAGTATATTACATTACATTACGAATCTGAAAACATTATAAATAATAATAAATTATTATATTATAACAATATATAATATGAATTCTATTTTGATAATAGTGCTAGCGTTTTCAATTTTAATAATAATCCATAATATTATTAATAATAGAACTGGTATAAACAATATTATGAATCATCATTTTAATAATGAGTGGACAAAATCCGTTAATACTGGTATAAGAAAGAAAAATGAAATTAATAAACATATTGATGATAATTTAAAAATAAAAACAAAATATATAGATCCTTTTTATAATTTCCCTGATCCTATGTTATCAAATATTAGTCATCCTTTATCAGCCGGATATAAACCATTATTTAATGATAATGATGAACCAAATATGGATAATTTAGATATTGTTAGAAAAAGTACTTTAGATTATTATTTTAATGATCCTAAAGTATTTAATCCGTCACTCGTAAGTAAGGACACTATGGATGCTAATCCTGGTAATCATACTTTACAGGGATTGGCTAAAATATGGGATGGTAAAGAAACTAAAATAGATATGACTAGTGATGAATATTTAACTAAATATCCTGTATATGCTGATAATAATTTCACAAATGAATTAACTAATACTGGATTTTTATTTGATAATCAAGATAATAATAAATATATTAATCTTAAGAATAAAATATTACCAAGCAATTGTAAAATTAATGATAACAATTTAAGTTGTGAATTTAATAATAAATTACAACCAATACCTGATAAATTAATGAAAAATAATAGTGCTGTATTAAACAGTATTGGTGTTTTAGTTGATAATATTGAATTAGTTCAATCAACTAATGGATATCAATATGGTAATATAGACGGTGATAATTATAAAATTTGGAATTACCCAAATGAAAAAGTTATGAATGGAGGTGTTGATTTCAATTCTGTATATGGAAGTAACGCTATGGGAACAAATGAAACCTTTATGACAGTTACAGATAATCTAAAATGTTCTTCGTGTGCTATTTAAAAATTTATTGTCTAATTATTTTATGAAATCATATAAAATTGAATGTAATTGTGATTTAATTTTAAGTCATTCTAATAATTATGATAATTATTGTATTAATAATATTTTATTCACTCAATTATGTAATATTAAATCAAAAATTGATAAAATTGATTCATATAAATGGGAAAAATTTAAAAAACTAAACAATAAACATGAATATATTTATACATCATCTAATAAATCAAGAAATATTTCTAATGTTGAACCAATATCTAGATCATATTTTAAATTACATGAAATAATTAAAGATTTCAATATATATAAATTCAATAAATCTACTTGTATCGCTGAAGGACCTGGTGGATTTATTAATTGTTTATTAGATCATAATGTTACTGATATTTTTGGTATTACATTATTAACTAACGATAGAAGAATACCTTTCTGGAATAATGGTTTAGTAAAAAATAATAGAGTTCATATTAATACTAAAATTAATACAGGAGATATTTATATTAAACAAAATGCTTTAGATTTCATAAGTAATGTTAAAAAAACTAGCTTAAGTGATTTAGTCACATCTGATGGTGGGTTTGATTATTCTAATGATTTTAATAAACAAGAAATTTCATCTTATAAATTATTATTTTGTGAAATATTCATTGCGTTGAACGTACAAAAAGAGGGTGGAGTTTTTATCATAAAAGTATTCGATTTATTTTATCATAAAACAATCCAATTATTATATTTATTATTTCTATCATATGATGAATTTCATATTTATAAACCAACTATCAGCAGACTTTCTAATTCAGAAAAATATATCGTTTGTAAAGGGTTCAAACCATTCAATAAAGAAATCACTGATTTATTAGAACTATATTATGATGAATCTGATAACCTACATATAGATGTTCCTAAAGAATTTATTTATAAAATTAATGAATACAATAATCTATTCGTTAATAATCAAATTGATTATATTAAAAAAATACTTAAATTTAATGTTTATAATATTAATGAAAGAATTAAAGAACAAGTTAAACATTCGTTTGATTGGTGCGTCAAATACAGTATCCCTATCAATAAAGGGTGTATTTATTTAAAGTGATTAAATTTTCTTAACAATTTCTCTAATAATTCCCTGACATGTAACAAAGGGTTCAGGATCTTTCTTGAATGATAGTGAATAATGACAACCTACTTTATCCATACCATCAACATTGATTAGATAATGATTCAATCTATGTTCTATCGTTCGTGTATCATAATATCCATATTCTCCGATTAGTGGAGGATATGAAATAGTGTATCCGTTTGCTCTAATTTGGGGCATCTTTTACTGTTGTTTGAATAATTTATTCAAATTTATTTTCTAATTAACGAAAAAAAAAAAAATCTATGCTATATTATAAAACTATGGATACGAAAACTATTGTCATGTGTGTTGTTGCTTTAATACTTGGAATGCTAATGGCGAATATGCTTAAATCTGTTTGTGGGTGTAATAGTGTTGAAGGATTTAATCTGTCCGATTGTAATGATTGTGTGCAGGACCGTTTTCTGGATCCCAAAACACACAATTTTTCCCAAAATGGGCGCCCGCCCACCACCGAAGACCTTACCACATTGTGTCCGAGTTGCGACGCGTCCATGGCCGATATATTGCTTGGAAATAACTAAACCTTCCTAAACACTAAATAGTTATTAAGTCCACTTAATAGTTGGAGTTCTTTGTTTTTAAACATTTCAGGTAATCTTGAATAATATTTTTTAATTAAATCTCTATCAGGTGATTTCTTGTCTAAACTATCTAAGACCGGAAGAATCTTACTGAAATCACCTCTACCCTCTTGTATTAAACAATCTTTTTTAAATATTGTTTCGTATTTATTACTGACGTCTGGTGTAGCTAGTTCTAAACCTATCTTTTTCATTTCTGCAACTACAAACTCAATATTTACTAAATATTCTGGGAATTCTTTACCGATCGAATCCATAAAGACATCAATCGTATTACCAAACATATTATCTGTATTTGATTCTCTATAATCAAAATCAACTACATCATATTTCTTTTCAATACTATATACTCTTTCTCCAATACCATTAATATATTCTATTTTATCATCTGTTTTTAATAAATCAAATAATTTCATACCATCATAAAATGTAGCAATGAAATATCCACCCTTATTTAAATTATCATTAATATTCATCAAGTAGCCGTCGAATGTTAATTTATCTTTAAGATAATAATGGAATGTGAATTGTGAATTAATCATATCAAATCCTTTTTTAGCAAGTCCTTTATATTCTTTATAAAATTTCTTATAAGGTCCTTTAACCGATTTAACTGTACCGTAGATAATATCTAACATAGTCTTTGTATGTGCGTTACCCATATCACAAACATTCGTTTTGATATTTAAACTAGTATCGGCTTGGATGAATGTTGCTAACGGTTTCTTACCCTGATAATAATACCTTTTACATGCTTCATTAACATTAGAAATATCTAACCCTAATAAATATTTAACATTACAATCGTTATCTAAATATTTATTAATATCTCCACCTCTACCGATAGATGTATCCATAACTTGGATATTTTTCTTTAAAGAATTACATACTCCTCTAATCAAATTAGATTTGATATAATTATGATAATCTCTTAATGCTTTTGATTCGCTATCCGAATCACCAACATAATACAAATCAGAATCAGTTTCTTTCTTTACAAATTTATCTTCTTCTAATCCTCTAATAACATTACCATAAATAGGTTCGCTGATAGTTTCCCAAACATTATTAGCAATAGTAAACCATTGAGGTCTATCTTTATCATATCTGACTCTAAGAGGTTCCCATATCATATCGTTTTCACCATGAGGATTATAACTCATTTCAACAATATCACCATCCTTTATTTCTGTCCCATCTTTACATAAAATACTACTATTATGTAATAAGAGATTTGTTTTATTTACTAGAGTAGTTGTATTAGGAGGATCAAATACTTTCTCCCGAAGATTTTTTCTTCGTTCATTTGTTAGCATCATAATATGATAATCAATATCTGGATCTTGTTTTTGATCATATCCGACCACTAAAGAAGCTTTCTTGTATCTATGGAGGATTTTCTCACCACCCTCAACCTCAGTAATAATAGGATAAACTTTATCTCTCTTGCCTTCTTTCTCAAAGTAAACCTTGAAATCTATTGTATTTTCTTCAGGTGGTTTCCATTTGAAATTGTAGTCCCAAGTCCCACCTATATTTTTGATAGTAGTACCAGACTTATCACCATTCACAACTGTATATATTGGCATCAAGATCAATCCGTCTATTCTATATCTATAACTATCAGATGTATCTAATATGTTTCTACATTTCTTAAAGATTAATAAATCATCTTCTTCAGGATTGATCGCTCCGTACTGGTATTTCTTAAAACCTATATCTATACTGTCTTTTTCATCTACAATTTTTGATTCGCACTTGCTCTTGAAATCATCCATTAATTTAGACCGAGTCATAATTTTATCATTTTCTGAATACCAAATATGATTAAAAGCTGGTTTGGTTTCATTAGGATTTCCGTTGAAGTAAATATCAAATATCAAATATAATTTAATATCTTCTAAATTTTTATCTTTTGTGATATATTCTCCATCGAGTAACCATTCACCATTTACATTAGGAAACTTACATCCTGTATATATCACTTCTAATTTAGATGTGATTAAATATCCTCTATTATTTGTGATATATAACATTGCACGATACCCATCTGCTTTTTCAGTAACAGCGTATCCGTGGATAATATTGATTGGTGAGTCCGTATTTAAATGTTCATGATTCAGTGTAATAGGTTGAGGACCTAGTAATCTCAATTTAGCATATTGTTGTTTAGTTAATTTACTGTATTTAGATAGAATATCCTTTTTTTCAGATAATGATATTAAATGTTTATAATCGTTGATAATATAATATAGTTCTGATATATGTTCATTTAATAGATCAATACATATATTAGATAGAATATTTACTGAATCACTATTAAGTGATGATACAGATTCACTTTTGCTTTTGCTTTTACTTTTATATGATGAAGATACTTTATCATTACTACTTTTCATAGGATCAAAATCACTAGATTTAGTATTAGATTTAGATTTATCGGTCGCTGATTGATTAGCCCATGAAGGTTTTGCTCCGCCTCCCATATCTGCTTCATCAAGGTCATCCATCTGTTTCCACCAAGGTTCTTCGTCACCGTATTCTTTTTTATGTTCTTCTAATTTTTCAGTATAATGATCAACTACAATCTGTTCGATATCTAAATAGGTGCCATAGACATCTGATACAGGGACCCATGCTTGGAGTGGTTTATTATCTCGTTCTAAAATATGTAAACGACTTAGTAACTCGGTTTTCTTTTTATGATCCTTTTTTTGTTTAATCAGGTCTTTATTTTCAATGAGTTGTATTTCTTTTCTAATTTTACGCTGTTCTTTAACATCATTGTAAGCAGTAATATTAAACTTCAATAATACTGTTTGTATCTTATCAAAATCATCTGAACAGTCAATAATTAGTGCAGAGACACCACCACTATTTACCATTCCAGGCTGTTTACTAACACCATATAGTTCTTCTGGAAACTCTATATTATCTTTTAATTCTTGATTATCATCAAGGTAGGTATCTTTTATAATAACATTTTTACCTATTAATTTACTTTTCAAGGTATTACTAACTTTAATAGGGACATCTAATACTGTCTTGTTACTAGATAAGTTGAATACCGATTGCTTAGTAATAGTAGGTTTCCATACGTTAAAAACACCTGATGATAAAGGGTCATGAACATGATTAAAAGAATGTACCTTAGGATTCTTGATATCTTTATCTAATTTGTTAAAATACTTTAATATCCTTGAATATCCCATACGTTCAACTGCTCTAAAATCAAAGTCATCATTAAAACTGTTATCACGTCCAATGAATTCGATTTCTAGTTCATATGTTTCAGGGTTATTTAATATGTTAGCCTCTTTAAATGAACGACTTAGATTGTATGTTTTATTTTTTAAATTGAATTGAGTTGATTTAACAACTGTAAGATCAATTCTAAATAAATTATCTTGTGTTTCAAAACTATATCTTTTCTTATAACGATAATATTTATCTTTGCTATCATGGTTTCCGCTATATTGGAGTTTTTGCTGTTTACTATATTTCAAATCTTCTTCTACTTTGAGATTTAATCTAACATTATAATCAGTATTCTTGATATTTGTGTTGAGAAATCTATCCTTTCTATAAGGTGATTTCTCAACAAAGTCAAGATTATCAATATCATCTAAAGAATTAGTTTTGCAATATTTTTTAATAGAATCTAAATCTTTGATTGTACATCTAATATTGGATAGACCTTTATTATGGGCACATTTAATATCCAAATTATTTGTTTCACCAATATAGCTGTATTTTTGCTTCAATACTTCTAATAATTTAATAAATATTGTCTTATTTATTGGTGTGTTATTAACACTATGACCAAATATAAGTTCTAACTCAACATTTTCCTCAGATATTGCTAAGGAAAATAAACTGTGAATATCTTTTTCTTTTTTAAAGATGTTCATATATAATATATATTTATAATAAAATTTTAAATATCAAATTTATTGTTAAATCATTTTTTTAATTTATGTGTCTTTCTCTTTTTTCTTTTTCCTTTAGATTTTTTCTTCTGTCCTGATGAATGTTTAATAGAACGCGCTAATTTTTCAAGCTTTATTTTATCATTAATTATTCCTTCTATTCTTGTTCTTATTAAAGTATAATTTTTTTCGGTTTTAGGATACATTGAACTAAAATTACTTATTATTTTTTGTTTATTTCTAAGAATAATACCGCCAACCTTCTTACCGGTTGCAACACCTTCTTCAATTGCTGAATAAATTTCATTTATTAATAATCTTGTTTCATCATGTATTTCTTCTTTTGACCTACGCGGTCTAACTGATGTTCTAACTGAACTAGATCTATGAGGACGACTTCTTGAAGTTATAGGTCTTTGTAGTGTTCTCGACATATCTTGTGCAGTTTTATTTAATTTACGAAGGCTTTGTTTTACTTTAGCCAAATCGAGTTGTTGTGGTGATAGTGATTGTTTTACCATATCAATCATTGATGTATACTGTTCTAATGAAAATTCTTCTAATGCTTTGTCAGCTTGTATTATTGCTTGCTTTAAACCAGGTTCAATATCTATCAATCCCATATTGTTTTCAATTAATGAATTTATTCTACTTTTTTGAGATAACTTTCTTTTAGAACCACGATTCCTTGCCATATTTATATATTATATTAGATTTTATTTATAATTTAATATTACTTTTCAATCAATATTTTCATCTATTTTGTCAAATATGTTTTAACTTTTCTTCTTCTTCTTCTTCTCATTGATTTCTTCTTCTTAGGCATTTATTTATATATATATATTAGATTTTTAATAAATTGATTTCATCATATAATTCTTTTTTAGTTTTCTTTTTACCATTGGTTTTTAGTAAATCAATTTCACATTCATTAGAAATTGTAATTAAATCGTCTGCTTTGTAATTGGATATTGCTTTAAGATATGTATTATAAATGAAATTATGTTTAACATCTATATTAAATACATTACTTAATTCATTAATATCTGAATACTCACCCGGATCCTCAACTGTATCCGATGATGTGATGTACCATTTCTTATCATGATATGAAATGTATACTTTTTCGTAATCTTTTAATCCAGTCTTATAGAATAGATTAGAGGTTTTATTAAATATGATTAAATTAATCTTATAATATTCATTGTAGAATAGAATTAGTGATAGAGTATCTTTATTGATTTGGAGATTATTACAAATAGTATTTTTAGATAGTAATTTCTTATTAAGGTTATAATTTGGATATTCTGTATCAACAATATTGCACAGGTTCAAAATTTGGGTTTTAACATAATCTTGTGTTTCTTCTTTATTAAGAATTTCATAATTAAAATCTTTGATAGATAATATTAATTCATAAATACTATTAAAATATTTAGTATCATCTACGTCTAATAATTGATTTACACACTGAGTGTATTTATTATCAGTGATTTTTTTAGAAAAATCAAATGTAGTATTACGAATATCTTTGAAAATAGAATCCATTTATATTATAATAATAAAATATCTTTATATCAAATTTATATTTTATATTGTTTAGAATGTCTAATAATTTGTTGTTCTTCTTCAGTAAATTTATCTAAGGTCATTTTACTGACATGTTTTTTCCGTGTATTTAATTCTTTTAATAGTTGGTTCCTTTTCTTATCAATCACTAATTGGTCTTCGTAATTATTTAAATAATATTTTAAAATATTATATATATTATCAATATGATCATCTATTAAACTAATATTTACAAAAAAACCATTATCATTAATAGTTTTTTTAATATTATTAGATTCAATATATTTTATTATAACATTATGTGTTTTAATATTATTTATATTATTATAAATGAATATTTTTTTATCATCAATGTTCATATATATATATAATATGATATTTTATTTATAATATTTTACATACAAGCTGGATTTTATCATTTCTAAATTTAATCCTGAAACCCAAAATTTCTACTTTCAATTTCTGTCCTATATTAATATCTGTAATATTGTAATTAAATATCATATCATTTGGGATAATAACAATTAATGGACTATTATCAAAATCTTTATCTGCTTTACAATATTTTTCGTCTATTTTTATATACGAAATAATTCCCATTTTATTAATATTACTTACAATTACTTCAATTTCTTCACCTGTTGTTGGTGACATAATATCACAAGAATATTTTACATCATATTTAATAACATTTTTACCTTCATGAGTTTCTATTTTACCAATTGTTCTATTCAATATGTTTATAGAATTATTCATTATAAAACAATTATCTTTACAATATCCTTCATAAAGATCTTTTAATTTTTTTAAAATCACATTATCTATATCTTTATTTAATTCAGACGAATACAAACTAATATTGTTATTGAATATTTGCTTTGTAATATTCATACTTATATTATTATATATAATTATAATCAAATTTATTTAATTAATCTTAAATAATTTAATTCATTACTTATTATATAATTTGTTTTAGACATGTTGTCTTTAATTCTAAATACTAATTCTATAATTTTATATAGTTTATCTGTGTCTTTAGGACCCTTCCATAATTGATTAATTTGTTCCTTTAACCCGATAAAAGGTTTTTCGTCTGCGATTTCATTATCAGAAAATTCTTTAAATTTCTCAAATATTTTTTTAGGCCCACCAGAACCCGCACCAGTATTAGGACCTACTATAACTCCAGGTGATTTTTCTTCAAAGAAAAATCTAAATGAATTTTTAAAACCTATTTCGTTATCTTTATCTTTATCTTTATCTTTATTTGAATAATATGTTTCAGGTTGAATATATTTTTTATTTAATTTAAATATTTCATCATATTTTTCTTTATCTAAATTTCTAATAGAATTAATTATGTCTTCTTCAATTATAGTTTTATCAATCAATCCACCATTTAAATCATGATATTCTAATTCTCCTTCTTCTTTCATTAATAAATATCCTATTATTTCTTTATCTTTATCATTAAATAATGTGAATTTTGAATCTATCAGTTGAATGAAATGATTTTTTAAATAATGGAACGCTATAATATATATTTCTTCATTAGTTAAATCTCCTTTCGTTAATATAATATCTTTGTATGGTTGTCTTATAACATTTTCTATTAATGTTTTCTTCTGTTCATATGGTAAATCATCTATACACATTACTAAATAAACATTTTTATTATCATCTGTAATTAATTCATATTCTTTAAAGTATGGATTTATTATAATTTTTCTAAAGTTGTCTTTTAAATTATTTAATATCTTATTTATATCCGTTTTAGGTTTTTTAACCTGAACTAATTTAGATAATTCGGTTTTCAAATTATCAGTAATACTATCTATATTTATCTTATTTACTGAATTAATACTATTTCTATAAAAAAGTGGTACATTTTCGTCATTATTAAATAATGGTTGGAATATATATATGTTTTCTTTACACATTATATAACCTTGATCATTATTTTCATCATATATTTTATCTTTGTAATCTGTTATTGTTTTTAATAAATTATATATTACTTTCTTATTTATATCTTTATTATATTGAATATAATCAACTATTTCATCTAATTTATAATATTTATTTTTCTTATATAATTCATTAAGATATATTAATATGTTTTTCTTAAGGTCCTTAAAAAAATTAAAATCGATTGTGTCATCATTTATATTATTCGAAACAGTTAATTTAGAAGGAGCAGCAGTCGTTTCTTTTTTACCAACAGTCACTATAACTTTTTTATTTTTTTCATTTATTTCTTTAACAACTCCCTTATGTATTGTATCTTTCTTACCTTTCCCTTTTGTTAAAAACGATACATGCATTCCTTTTTTAAATTCATCTAATGTCATAATATCATTAAGGTTATCTAATTCATCAGTGTCAATATTATCACATTCATATCCACATTCTTCTTGATATGAACATATTTTAGAAAAAGGTTTATCTTCAATTGATTTTTTGAATTTAGGGATCTGATTTTTTGATACCTGAACGTCTACTTTTAAATTATTGTTCTTATCAGTTATTATATTACTATCTTTAAAAAGATAACAATCTAATGCATTCTTTTTTAAAATTGTTTCTACTTTACCAATTTCCATAGATTTACTTTCACCTCTTCTGTAATTATAATGATCTATTGTTTCTTTCTTATTATATGTGGCCGTGTGTAAGAATACTGTAACATTTCTTTTATCTTCTGGTAAATTTACATGTGAACAATATCTGATACCACGTCCGATAATTTGTTCTAATTTACTTAAATGCCACCAAGGATCCAGAATATGAATCTGTCTAATATTTTTAAAATCCATACCTTCGCCTGTAATAGATGAACCTATCACTACTTTAATTAATTCACCATCCTTATTTTTAACAGATGTTAGTACACCTAATTCTTCATCATTATTACCAGATATTTTATCATTACCACTTAGTATAATATAATTTCCTTCTTCATTACCCTTATCATCTATATTTAATAAATTCTTTGCCCCATATTTATTAAAACCTATATGTTCTAATGCTAAAGCCATTGGTAACGCTCCCGCAAAAATATATTCTGAATATATGAAAATAATACCATCAGAATCTTTAATATTATCAATTATATTTTTGATTTTAATAGCATGTGTCTTTAATAAATCATAACTAAGAATATGTTTCTTATCTTTCTTATATGTGAATGTATTCTTATTACTATTAAAATATGAATTAAAACCTTGTTCTCCATATTCGTTTTTCTTTGATTCAGGATAACATACATTACATACCTGTGTAAGATTAGAATCCTGAATCCCAATTTTTTTACCTTCATCTAATCCTAATAACAATTTCTCATATGACTGTTTTTGTTCACCATATAATTTATTATTATATGTTATTAAAAATTTTAAAGGTATATCTATCTTTTTACCAAATAAATCCATTTTAGGAGCTTTAGTTGGTAATAATGCTAATTTATCTGGATAATCAGTTGGATAAATCCTTATTGGAAAATTTATAGGATTTTCTCCACGTAAATATGATACATATCCTCTAAATTTTTTAGCTAAAATATCTAATCCATCACTATTAATTTTACCATCTTCTAAATATTGTTTATAATCAATAGTTGGTCTTTTATCATTCAATAACAATATATTCAGTAAATTAAATATTTCATCTGAATAATTAAACATAGGTGTTGCTGTTAATAAGATTAATCGTAAATTATCAGAATATTCTATTATTTTTAATAGATTTTTTAATGCTTTTTTTTGATCATCTTTTTCAGTTAATTTAACCTTATCCTCACCAACAACATCTGTATCGCGTAAATTATGATATTCGTCCACAATTAATAATCTATTTGAAAATAATTTATTAATAATTATCCTTTCTTGTTCTTCATTAGTACAGTGCTTGGTTAGTTTATCAATCGAATTAGAAAATTCACGATAAGCATAAAATTCGTAATATTTCTTTATTAATTTATTTACATCTCTTTTGATACTCTTATCATCTCTTTCATTAAATCCATCCGTATCATTAATTTGGTCGATAAATTCATGTCCTGAACATTGATTTTCACCTTTTTTAGGATCAAATATAGTATTTTTCCATCCCTTATCTAAACCACCCTTTCTTAAAACAATTATTTTATTATTATTATTCGCATATATATCTCTAAAAGATTCGCTAATAGTTACAGCAGAACACGTTTTACCAACACCTACACCATGAAATATTAATAAACTTTTATATGGTGTATTTTTATTAACAAAATTTTTTAGTAACCTTTGATGGTTACCTAATTCAAATGTATCTTTACCACATGTTGTTTGTTGATTAAAATATAATTTATTTGCATTAAATTCTAATTTTTTTGATATATCTGAATTAAAATTAGGATTATTATGATCAGGATATGATAAATAATTTCTTAAATTTAATTCCTTTAGTCTCGATTCATCTAATTCTTTATCATCTAACTGAACTTTTATTTTATGGATTTCTTTTTTAATATCATCTTTAATTTTATCATCACTTGTCTGATTTATCATTATTACATATTCTTCATATTTATCATATAATTCATTAATTGTTTTATCTGAATCACTATTTCTTTTTGACATATATATTATAAAATTATTTTTTTTTTATAATTACTATCTAGAAAATCAAAAATATCATACATTACATTTAATTTATAATCACTATAATCTCTTACATATTCTTCTATATTATCTCTATTTAACCATTTAATATTTTTCACTTCATGTAATTGATTAATGTTTCTCTTATCTATTTTTAAATCTAATTTATTTTTTAATGATCCTATATAGTATATATTCTTATATTGAATATTATTTGATCCTATATAACATTCCTCAAATGGTAATATGTTATCAAAAATATCATATTTTGATGGATCAATATTTGTTTCTTCTTGGAATTCTCTTATTGCACATTTCCTATTTGTTTCGTTTAAATTTCTTCTTCCCTTAGGTATTTCCCATTCATTATAATTGTATTTTTTTGTTGATTTATTTATTATTTTACCTAATAATTTTAATTCAATTAATTTATCATATTTTTTCATACTTTTTTCATATTCCTTTGAACTGTTTTCTGAATACCAAATACTATTCCATAATTCATTAAATGATAATTTAACAATCTTATTTTGTTCTTCTTTTGACATTCTATCTACTAATAATTGAATATAATTTATATCATCTACACTATATTTTCCTCTTATAAATTCTATATATGATATAGAATCATGTTTTTCTATCATAACGACCTCATTTTTTTCATTAAATAATACTATACCATAGCTTAATCTAGGGAATCTACAATTCTTTAACCTGTGACCCATATTACCACAATTCCGACATTTAACAGAATCCATACTAATATTCTTATTATGTATTTAAATATTAAATATGATTTAAAGGCACATATAATACTATAACTAAAATGCATCTGAATGATATAAAACAATTTATTGAACAAAATATCGAATATTTACGGCGAGACAATATTGATGTATATATTAATAATTTATCAAATGAACTAAATAATTTAAATGGTGAAAAAACAAAACTTTTAAATATACCTGGTGAAGAATATAATAATACAATAAATCTAATCGAAAGAGAAATGTTTATATTATCTACTAATATTAAACAAAAAGTAAGTAACAAATCCGGTATAATCCATGCAATTAGTAATAATAGTATGGAGTTAAAAAATTGTAATAAAGTATTAAGATGTTTTGAAAAATATAATTTATCTGGCGATAATATTATATGTAAATACGGATGTATGATTACTAGTAACAATTTATTTAGAGATTTTGATGAAGAATTATTAAAAGAATATATGGATTTTTATGGCAATATAGATAAAGTTGATATAGATTGTTATTTTATAGAACTTGAAGCATACATACAATTTAGTAGAGAAGTTGTTCAAAAAGCAATTAACAACTGGATGGATTTCTATCATAAAGGACCAAATATTGAACAAAGATATATATTAGATGTTATTAATAGTTCAGCAGGAATACATGGATGGGCTTAATAAATATGTATTTAAATATTAAATTTGATTTAAAGAATTATTTATAATATAATTAAAATGGATACTAAAGCTCTTACTAAAACCAGTTTCTGTAATAAACAAATTGATAATGTCACTAATAATGATGTTAAAAAACATATTTTAGATGACCTTTTTAATAAAACCAATATCACATTCAAATATAGATATGCAAAAATGTATAACCAACAATTCCAAAAGAATTTTAATAATCCACATTTAATATGTTTAAAAACTATCGGTTCTCCTTACCTTCTATATTGTACTCAAATTAATGATGTTAATTATTGTTTTCTAATCGATAAGAAAATTAAAGACGGATATTCTTATCCTAAAATATTCCTCGTCCATTATAGATTTAGTGATAATGTTTTTAATGGTACTCTGTTTGAAACCGAACTCCTAAAAGATAATGATGATAAATGGTTCTTATTAATTTGTGATATTTATTCTAATAACGGATCTACTGTATTTACTAATAAACAAATTACTGAAAGAATGAATATCGTTAATAATGTCTTTATGAATGAATATTCTAATGATTCATTCTGTAATATCTGTCCTATTATGATCAAAAAATACTTTGATTATTCTGATATCAATTATATTATTAATGATTTTATCCCTAATCTGAATTACAGAGTCAGAGGATTATATTTTATCCCACTAAAAAGCACTTATGCTAAAATATTATATTTCTTTAATGATAATGAATATAAAGAAATCAATTATAGAAAGAAAAACAAAAATATTTCATTCAGAATTATTAAATCATTAAAACCTGATATTTATGATTTATATCTCAATAATGAAAATAAATCATCTATCATCAAACATAGCTTCGCGTCAATCCCTAATATCAAAACCTCTAAATGGATACAAGAATTAACTAGTAAAAAAAATGATGTTAATGTTGAATGCTATCTGAATAAAGAATTTAATAAATGGGTCCCAACTAAAGAAACTGATTATGTTGATTGTATTAGTGAGATTAGTTAATACATCTGACCATTCTCATATCCATCCCACCAAGCCTTACTATGCAACAAATCATTCACGTTCGAGTAACGGTGTCTTCCACCTTTATCGTATAGATGATTTCCTTGTTCATCGTATAGGTTTACTCCTTCTTTATCATATTGATCCTTTTTTATTGCAAAACCTTTACCGTATAGATAATTTCCTCGTTCATCGTATAGTTTTCGTCCTTTCTTATTATATTGATCCTTTTTTTCATACATATCTCCGGTCCTTGTCCATTCATTTTCTAGTCTATCTCCTCGTTGTGATTTCGCTTCATCATAGTCTCGCCATCCACGTCTATCACCACCACACATACGCAGGTAATCTTTTCCGTCTTTTTCTATTTGTTGTAGTCTTTTTTGTGTTTCCGCTTCATCAGCATCCCGTTGTGCTTCCGCTTCATCAGCATCCCGATTTCTACATGAGCCATCACCATACTTATCATACATTGCTTCTAGTTCTAGTCTGTCTAGTCTGTCTTGTTTGTCAAGTTGTTCAGGTGTCTTTGGTTCCGTGGTCCAAGGAGAGATTTCGCCAGCTTCTTCTACAACTCGCCAACCTTCTTCAACTACTTCTTCATCTGATTCACTATCTTTGTCACTAGAGTATATAATTGTTTCTAAAATATTAGATTCATCTTCTTCAATATCCAGTTCTTCCACTACAATACTATTTTTCTTTTCCTTATTCTTTACAAAATCATGATTATTATGACCCGATTTAACTCTTGATTTCTTTATGATACTTTTCTCATACATTTCTTGTAGGAGTTCATAAATCTTATCAATGTTCGCATCAATAATCTCATCCTCGTTTTCATAATTGAAGTATCTTATATCACACCTACTACAATGTAGTAGGGATAGTTTTTCATAAGTGTCATTCACAAATTTAATCGTTTCATTACTAATTCGTTTGGATTGTTTGTTCATAGTTGTTTTTATTATTGATAATTTACTTTTAAATCAAATTTTTTTTTGTGATATATGGATAATAAAGCTAATCCGATTATAACATGTTTATTATCGATTATTAAACCATTTCTATTATTTAATATTTTTTTTCTAATATATATATATATATATGTCAATATATAAAGTAACATTTCAACCAAATAATAGAAGTTTAGAATTATATGGAAGTGTTACATTACGACAAGTAGCACCTGGTAATTTTTTTCCTAACCGCCCTGATGGAGCCGCACGTTATTCCGGATTAAATCCGCCAATTTTTCGTAATAAACTTGAAGCGGAAGAAGGTTCTGTAATAATACCTCCGTCAACAACTATTTCACAGGTGATAAGTGATTATGACATTACAAAGGATTTAACAGACCCCAATAATATGACACTAACTATTTATACAAGCGAAGCCGAACGTGGTTCAAGAAAAAGAAAAAGAAAAAGAAAAAGGGAAAAACTTTCAAAGAAGAAATCAAAGAAGAAACATAAGAAAAAGAAAAAACGTAAATTATCTACCCGTGCTGCCAAATCCACCAGAACCTCTCTGCGTAGTAGATAGTACGTTTGATAATTCAAAATCAATAGGTTCTAAATTACCTGCACAAATCTGGAAAAGTCTATCTCCTTGTGTAATAGTATATGGTTCTCCCTTGATATTATCTACACAAGCGATGATAGATCCACGATATCCTGCATCGATAATACCAACAGTATTAGATAATCTTAACGGTGTCTTTACAATCGACGACCGAGGGTATAGATAATATGATACATTACAGTTTTTATCTGTATCATTTAATGCCTCACATTTAATTTGGAGGTCGATTTTCACAGTTTCACCAGGTTTGACTGTGATTGTTTCTGGACAATATAAGTCTAACCCGCTATCACCAGGGTTGTAATGTTCATGATTCGAATATAAGTTCGTGAGAACATCATTAACAGTATTAATTAATAGTTTCATTTTATTATATTATTAATTATTAATTATCCTTTATATATTTATTTACACTTTCAATATATATCCTAATTTAAAATATATACATCATATGGTAAATAATAAAGAATTTATTTATTTATTAAAAACTGGTCCTCATCCACCTGCTTGGACCTTAGGTTTCATGACCGCCATGCCTCATCCACCTGCTTGGACCTTAGGTTTCATGACCGCCATGCCTCATCCACCTGCTTGGACCTTAGGTTTCATGACCGCCATGCCTCATCCACCTGCTTGGACCTTAGGTTTCATGACAGCCATGCCTCATCCACCTGCTTGGACCTTAGGTTTCATGACAGCCATGCCTCATCCACCAAATTGACCCGTTAAGAAATTAACATTGAATTTAATATTGTGTTTATTAGATAAATCTAAATATTGGGTTGTCACATTACCTTTTATATGTCCAGAAATGTCTTCTGTATCAATCCACTTTTGATAGCTATTGACACCTGTCAAATGATACTGATTTTTATTTTTCGCTAAAAAATACCCATTGATCCGGATATTAGTTTTCCTCATTTATAATTAATATTATATTTTTTTTTATATTATAAATATTATAATGAGTGATTTTATAAATAATATTTATTCATATTTTTTAGGGATATTTCAAAATAAATGTTCTAATAATTTAGTTGAGGGTAATAGTGATGTGTTTAATGATTATGTGAAAGGTGATTTGATTAGATTAGCTTATTCATATCTGATATTTATAGTGTTTGCATATATGTTAATTAAGTTTCAAACCGATCCTAATAAACGATATACTCACATATTAGTAATTTCGGTCATATTTATAATTTTGACATTTTTATTAGAATTGATATGGTTATATTTTTTCTCTGAAGGGTTACGATCTAAAAAAGGTAAAGACTTTTCAGCCAGAACAACTATTCACGATATTTTAAACAATATTTTACCAATAACATCATTAATGTTCGGTTATATATTATTAATTAACGCTTTTAAAGATGTAAATGATAGTAACAGTATTGAATACATAATAAAAATACTTTCAACAATAGTATTTATAGTTTCTTATTTGTATTTATTATATAATTTGTTGATGATTATTAAAAATCCAAAACTTACAACTGCTTTAAGTAAAAAGTCTGATATTGATGATACGAAAAACAAATCGACTCAATATGACCTTCTTATTGATTTATTATATAATTTATTTCAACCGATGGGTATATTATTTATATCGGTATTATTATATTATATTGTTGTAATAACTAATTCACCTGGTCAATCTAGTATGGGTCCAGCACCTGATATGGGACCAGCACCTGATATGGGACCAGCGCCTACTATGTCTCCAGCACCTGATATGGGTCCAGCACCTGATTTACCACCTACATAGAACATTCATATATAATTTAAAGATTATTTAATATTTATCATATTATGAAAATTGCAATTTCAGGTCCAATGGGATCTGGTAAAAGCACAATCGCAAATATGATAAAAAAAAATGATTATAATATATACTCTTTTGGTCAAAAAATCAAAGACATCGCATACGAATTATTCAATATGGGTTCTGTTAAAGATCGTTCTTTATTAATTAATATAGCAGATAAAATGAGAGAAATAGATCCTGATGTATGGGCTAAACATATCATTAAACAAACCTCTAATAAAGAATATTGTATAATTGATGATTTACGATTTCAAAATGAATTAGATTTATTACAACAAAATGATGAATGGATATTTATTGTATTGACTATAGATGAAAATAAAAGATTAGAAAGATTGAAAAAATTATATCCTGATAATTATTTAGATCATATTAAGAATATTAACCATTTATCTGAACAGGGAAATCTAAATTTCAGTAATAAAAGAAGAGTTTTGTATATGAATTCTGATGATTCGTTAGATAATATTAAATTTAATATAGAATATTTCATAAATAAATTCAAATAAATATGAACAAATCATTATGGATTGATAATAATATTGATATGATCAATTTATTCATTCATGAATTATTAAAATTCACAAACAAATATAGTTCAGAAATTACTTTAAATACTGATTCAGAAACATTTTATGATAATTTTGTAGATTTCTTATTTCAAAATTATTATTTAGATAAAGAAATGATTGATAAAGATTATGATCATAATTTCGAATATTTTGATTCGATGTATTCTACAGACATTATTGATTTGTTCAACGAGTTCAAAGAAATATCTGATAGATATACAAGTGATTTATTTGCTTCTAGAAATGAATCATATAGTCTATCAGAATTTATTTATGATAATATTAATTTAGAAGATGATCATAATTTAATAAATGAAGAAATATATGAAGAATACTGTGATGATGATTATTATTAAACTCTTTTATAAAATAAACAATAAGGATGATTATTAAAAATATCTGATTCTTTAATATCTGATACTTGAGCATCATTATATTGGTGCCATTCTTTATCACTATTATTTTTACAAATAGAATAATAATGTCCACTGTTCAAATTACCTAGATGAATACATAATCCTTGTAATTCATAATTAGTAGATTCTTTTTTATAATTTAAACAGTATTTTCCCATATTTAACTCTTTAGGATAATCTATACGATTTTTTAATACTCCATTTTCATCATATTTCTTAATTAAAAATATGATTATAGGTGAGAAACTCCAAAAGAATGTTTTCTTTTCAGGACTTACCTCCTCCAAACAATTATCACATTTCCATTTATTATCATTATCTAGTGTAAATGTTTTAACATACTCATCTAAGCAATCTGTTAAAGAAGTATAATTACTTTCTAATGTCAAACTAATTATCTGAACTGGATCATGATTATCTGTTTTATAGTTACATTTAGTACATCCAGTAATACTCAGAGATTGTGAATAAAAATCATCTATAATACAAGAATATTTATTCTCAAAATGGGTTTTAAATTGTTTAAGATTATTTTGATATAATTTACCTAATTGATTTGATGGTTCACCAGTTATATTCATATTTATTTTTCTAGATATTTCACTATGAATAAAATCCATAAAATGAATTAGAAATTCGGATGTATCATTTTGTTCGAATGAATTAAAACCTATTTTATTTTCTCGACATTTATCCATAAATACTTTAATAAAGTTCATAGTATTAATTGTTCCATCATTATCATTTGACCATAATTTATCTTGAATTTCAAACCATTCATCTAATAAAGGTGTTTCATCTTTTTTATATTTAGTTACTTGTTCTTTAAATTCATCACTATTAAGGATATCTATATGAGATAAACATTGGAGAGCTGAATTCAAATAACAAGTAGCCCCGTAATTAACAAATCCCTTATTACCAGCAGACATCTTTAATAAAATACTTGTTTAATATTTAAGTATTAAGCACAGCCACAATCTTCTTTATCTTTATTCATACGGTAAAATAAAATACCAAATAACAATGCTAATAACAACGCTAATATAACTATTATTGTAATAGTTCTACAATCACATGGTAAGTTCATTATACTTATATAATATATATTTTTTTTTATTAATTATAATATATGAGTGATGTAATAACACAATATTTAGATGATATATTCCCCTCCGGTGAAAGAGAAGAATTAATTGATAATTGGGATCTTGCTGATAATGATGGTGTATTAATAGAATTATTAATTGTTGATAAACCTATAAAAAAAGACGATTTTGATGGGAAGCTCTCTACTGGACAAATTGCTGTAGCGATTGGATATTATGAACGCGCCCAAAAAAAATATATGAAAGCGAGAAAAATATTAGATGATTATCCGATACTTAATATAGTAACAGTAAAGGAATTAAAAAAAGCTCTTGAATTAGATGAACAACTGAAAAAAATTAAAGCATTCGAAGGAATAGATGAATTAAAAAATGAATTAATAGAATTTATAAAAAATGATGGGACATCAAAGGCCTCCATCAATAAAGGGATCGACGAATTAAAAAAAGCGTATGATAAAGACAGATCAACAGCTTCATCTGGTTCACCTGGTTCATCTGGTTCACCTAGTTCACCGGGTCAAAGCATCGACGTTGATATTAAAAGAACACAAGATTTTTCTGTGAATAGTAAGGTATTCATTAAACAGATCAAGACGATGATTGAAAAA
>Ga0209384_1000383_pt1 | contig 29111 bp, 32 predicted proteins | sample CoawatmetaG05DNA_FD_187511 | JGI IMG/M metagenome (GOLD analysis project Ga0209384, IMG submission 187511) | Marine microbial communities from the West Antarctic Peninsula - Coastal water metaG058-DNA (SPAdes) (version 2) | ecosystem: Environmental > Aquatic > Marine > Coastal ... | reverse complement strand
GAGGATGTTTGATCTATACCCCATTTGAATCTAGGATATACCATGGAGTTTTTTGGTATTACTGTTCCTGCTCCTAAACTAGAGGATATTTGTATCTGATCATAATTACTTCCATCACTATCTGTTATAGCACTTCCAGAATCCAAATGTACCAATAAAGGGTTAGTTGTTTGATCTGTATCTAATACAGAATCAATAACTGCAAACGAAGCCGTTATTGGGAGGTCTGCAGTACCTGTATTTACTACTGCTGAAACATGAAATCTAACAAACTTAGCCTTTTCGGTAATTGCAAATCCTGTGTTTAGAAATAACCTACTTGGTTCGGTGCCAGAGCCGGCATTAGCATAAGATTGGTTCCATAGGCCAGATCCTTGGACTCCGAATTTTTTAGGACCCCACCATTTAGTTGCATTTGTAGATTTAAGGTAAACACCATAATTAATTGTCTTTTCATTTGCAGAATATATATTTCCACTTGCACTTATATTACCTGAGGCTGTTATATGAGAGGTAAATTCTGATGTACCTGTTACTTTAAGTATTCCACTTGGTTGAGCTGTTCCTCCTACATGTAATTTTCCATCTATACTACTATTACCACCTGCTACTAAATTTGATGGTATCATTTGTGCACCTATAATATTCCCACTTGCACTTATATTACCTGAGGCTGTTACATGAGCAGAATCTCCTGGATTACCCAAACTAATTGTTGAACCAGATATTACTGTATCTGATGGACCTCTTCCAAAAACAAATGCATTATCAAAGTGAATAATCTTTACCCCATTATGTTTATAACTTGCATTACTAGTTCCTGATTTTACATTAAAAGTATTTGCTTGTACCTGTCCACTTGAACTTATATTTCCTGAGGCTGTTATATTTCCTATTAATACTATTCCGTCTGTAAAATTTGTATTGCCTATTTCTAATTCATTTGTACTATTAGCCGCTCTTGCAAAATGTCTAAAAGTTCCTCCACTGTCTTTAAGTCCAAAATTTGTAGCTGCTCTTACATGACCAGCAAATACATCTCCACTTGCACTTATATTACCTGATGCTGTTACTGGTGCATCTAATTTTATATTTGTTCCTTCAATTTCAGTAGAATTATTCACATTCCCAATGTTAAGAGTAGTCGTTCCTCCTAAATCTGTAAGTTGACTTATTATGCCCGTACCTAATATACTATAGGTTTGTGCATATATATTACCACTTGCACTTATATTACCTGAGGCTGTTATATGGCCTGTAAATGTATGAGTATCAGTAATAGCATTACCTAGCGTTGTATTTCCTGTTGCAACAAAAGCTCCACCAGTTAAAGTTCCGGTTGTAGTAATAGCTCCTTCCCCTACATCTATTGATGTAAATCCGGATGTTATAGAACCAGCATTTACTGCTCCTACTGTTACTATTTCTGAACCTCCTGCAATTTTAGAAAATATAGATCCAATGAGAATACCACCTTGGGATAACCTAGTACCGTTTATATTAGTGGCAACTATATCACCTATTGCTGATATATTACCTGATGCAGTTAGATGAGTAGTTAAAGTAGCGCCTGAATTAAGAATGCCCTTCATTGACATGTTTCCACTTGCACTTATATTTCCTGATATATTTACACTTCCTGTAAATTGATGGATATCATCTGTGGAATCACCAAAGGCAGTTGAGCCTGATTTAGTTGCAATTACTATGTTAGTAACAGAAGAAGACACAATGTATTCATTGGCTGTTATAGAGCCTGAAATAGTTACATTATTTCCATCAAATGAAATTGGAAGAAGACTACCTGTTCCGTCTGCTAGGTTAGTCCCGTCTGTTTGGACTACTCTTTTATAAGTGTCCTGTATGTTTTGATCCGTTAAATCGTTTACGCTCATTTATAACCATTTTTATTTTTGTTTTTCAAGAACTTTTAATACACCCCTTATCACTTTATCTGTGTTTTTCACGGTATTTTCTTGTAGGTATGTTGCTACTATATTGTTTAGTGCGTTACGCTTATAAGAAATATTGTCTACGTTTATATCGTCTTTTATTAAAAGTTTGAATAAATTTATAACGTGTTGTGTTTCAGTAATTGTTGGTTTTTCATTCTTAACTTTAACCCTTACTTTAGTTTCTACAATAGGTTTTTTAGTTGTTTGTGATTTAACTTCAACAGTTACTTTTTTACTTGCATCTACTTCAAAGTCACTTTCCCATGGTGTAAAATAAGTGTCTTCAGCAATAACTTCTAAACGAATGTTACCTGAAGTGTTTTCATCAATTAATCCTTTTAATTTTCTAATAGGAATTTCACATTTTCCACCGGAACTAATAGATCCGTTAAAAAGTAAAGAGTAGTCAGAAGTTTCAACTACTAAACGTGCTTTTGATTTACTTAAACTGGCACCCTCTAATTTAATGTCACACTCAAAGAGTTCAGACTTGTCCGTAAATAATTTATACATAAAGTTGTTTTGTTATAAATATAAAATAAATATTAAAACTTGATATTTTCTGTTAGTACTTCAATACCTAATACTTTTTCTGCTAATAATTTTATGTCAGAAACTTTGATTTTATAGTCTTGGATTTCTTTAGTTTCTTTGTATGTTTTTCCTTGAATCTTACAAACTAATTTAACAAGACGTTTTTTCTTTTCTTCGTCTCGCATCCAAGGCATGTCATCTTCTATAACACCCCCACCTCCTAAGGCTTCTACTGCTTCTACTGCTTCTTCAACTAAAGCTACATCATTCCAAGTATATGGAAATTTAGATGCTTTAAAACCTACTTTATAATCTTCACTGGGGGGTGCAATATTCCATTTAAAATCTGCATCTTCCCATTTTATTTTTGCCATTTATTATCCGTTAAATACCATTAAGTATTTTGAGCCTGAAGCCGATCCACCCCCACTACCGGATAACCATAAGGCACCTGATACTAAAGGTTCAACTGTTGGTAAATTTGTTAACATTGCTGAACCAAAAGAACCTGTGGATGTAAAACTTGCGCTTATATTACCTGAGGCTGTTATGTTAGATTGTACAAATAAACCATCATCAACCCCTGTTGTAATAACACCATCAGCTGTGTCAATATATTCACCAGAATCAAATGTAAATCTAGTTGGTCCTGTTATAGATCCATTAATAATTGCATTTCCATTAACTGTTAGATCGTCCGTAATAGTTGCATCATCAGAGATTACTAATCCTTCTGCTGTTAAAATACCACTTGCACTTATATTACCTGAGGCTGTTATATGGTTAGCTACTTCTAAAAAAGAAGAACTTATTGTTCCTTCTACTACTTGGGTTCCTGTGTCTGATAAGTTTAATTTACTATCTATTAAATCACCATACTGTGCTTGTGAGGGTATATCGCCTGTTTCGAAGTATCCTTTTAATGTTGTTCTGTTGTATTTTGCCATTTTATGCTATTTGATTATTTATACCTATTTGAGTATATCCTACTCCTGTTCCTATTTGTTGTATGTTTTGTGCTCCTGTTGCTGCTCTTACTTGTTCTCTTGTCATAGAAACTCCTGTAGGTACAACAGACAATTCGCTATTAAATACTACTGTTGATTTACTAAAGAATTTTTGTGGTTTTTTAGTTAATTCTTTATTAATACTATCTGGTACTAAATATCCTTGAAGTTTTAAGTCAAATGTAGATTTAATTATTCTTTGACTACCTTGAGCTAATTCAATAGTATCTTGATATTTATCTATTTTTGCATTAAATTTAAATTTTTCTTTATCCCCCCAATATGAGTCTGATGTATAGTTGATCATTTCAATTAATTTATTCATTTGAGTTATATAAGCTGTGAACATTATACATGTATAGTTTATATTAACAAAATCAGGAACTACTACAGTGTGGAATTCTTTTTGTGGTATTCTATTTTGTAAAACTGAGAAATTATCATATGTATTTTTTTTAGAATATTTTTCTTGAAAGGTATAATATAATTGTGGGTTATTACCATCTAATTTATTACCTAAATCTCTTCTTTTTTCAACACTATTTCTCTTAAACATAATTAAGGGAGATTGTCTTTTACCTTCTTTATCTCTATAAAAACCATCTTTTTGAACTGATTTCCATCTTTCAGGTGAACCATAAATTATAGGAACATTTGTTCTATTACCATTTATAATAACTGAAGGTTTAATAACATTATTAAAGTAAAACATTATTGCTTCATCATGGTCTTGAAGACCAATTGAAATATCTTGTACTGTATCGTCTTTACGAGTAGTTATTCTTCCTCTATTTACATTTGGTCTTGTTTCTGGAGGATTAGTACCAGCTACTGTAGGTGTAATATTATTAAGTAAACGGTCGTATCCGCTTGCGGGGATAGGTCTTCTTGGATTTATTTGTTTATTGTCTGACATATTATTCTAATAAATTTGCTTCTCCACCATCTAATTTTGTTGTTGTTGGATATTTTCCTTCTCTTAAAGGTATTAAATTTAATCTTTGTACTCCTGATATTATTGCATTAACTAATACAGAAAAACTATCACCAAAATCTGTTGTTTCTGTTGAAAGAGCATAATCAGGATCTCTACCTAATATAAGTTGATTTTCTATTCTAGCATCTACTTCATAAAAGTTATTTCTAAATAATATTATATCTCCTACTTCAGGTACTAAATTTATATCTTTAAGTTCATTTTTTAAAAACTGAAAGCCAATAGTTTGATTAACGTCAGATCCTAGCTCATCGGAAGTCCATGATTGGTCTGTTCTATTAATCAAACATGCTATTTTTAATGGTTCATAGTAATTTTTACCTATAGCCTCACCATAAACATTAGCAGTTGTTTGTTCTAAAGCAAATTTATAATAAGCCACTTCTGTTTGGATTATATCCTTTAAAAGTTCACTATTTATTGTGTGAAATAAATTTATGTCTCTACTTTTTCCAAATAATGCCATTACAATCTTCTTAGGGTTTCTATTCTAAATTTAACATTTTTTAACCCATCTATTCTCATGTCTGATGTTTTTAAATTAGAAGTTAACATATCTTTTTGCATTTTTACTATGTCTGCTTTTGGGTCAGTTCTTGATACGAATTTAATTTTTACTCTTGTATATTCAATTTTTTCTTTTTGAACATATTCGGGGGGTGTAATATTATTTACAATTGTTACTTTTTCTAAACCTCTAATTTGATCTAATATATTTGTGATACCCGTCCCTCTATCAGACATAAGGGATGCCTGTATTTGGTAAGTGTTCATTACTTCTGATAGTATGTCTTTTAATTTTATCATTATCCTATATAAATATGGTATGGTACTTTATAATATGTTTCTTGTGTTTGTTGTGCTTCTTGATTTTTTCTTTCAAGTTGTTTTAATCTTGTAGTTTCTTCAAGTAATTCTTTTAATTCAGTGATTAATTTATCTTTTTCTTCTTTAGCTTCTGATAATAGTCTAGTATAATCTAAAGTTGTTGTATCTCCAGGAATAGGAATTGTTTGGTATTTACCTCTTATACTTCCTAACATTTCTTTAGCTAATGCTAAAGCATATCTTCTAATCCATTGTCTTCCTGGTTGGTTTATAAAAGAATATGTGGGAGTAGTGTAAGGAACATTTGATATATCTGTTATTAAATTAGGTGATGTATCTTTAATAGGAGCATTTGCTACTGATTTTAATTGGTATTCAAACCATAATGTATAATTTCTATTGGGGATAGGAAATAATTTTAAATATCTATTTGCTTCTATATTAAAATGATATCCTGATTTTCTAATTGTATCATTTAATTCAATTGCTTGTAGTTTTTGTAAATCAAAACTTAAAGGCATTAACATAAAATTTACACCCGGTGAAAAATTACCAAATCCAAAACTTTGCATTAAAGATTGAATTCCTGTACCTGTACCTGCGTAAGGATCAAAGTATCTATTAATTGCTGCTGGTTGGTAATGTTTAATTCTTTTAATATAAACTGCTTCTGAACCACTAATTGTAGAACCTATAGCTGATAGTAAATCGTATGATTGTTGACCTACTGTTACTTCTAAGGATCCTGATAATAATTCATAATCTCCCCCACCCCCATCTGTTTCATTTCCATATTGTTCAGATACATTAATAGTACCCCCCATATTAGGAGTTATTAATTGGTTATTATAATCTGAACCTGTTGTGTTTCCCTCTAAAGTTTGAAAATTATTTATTATTTGAAAATTATATAGTTGGGCCCCATATTCATTAGTAGCTTCTTCAAAACAAGTAAAAAAATTAGCTGCTTGTAATTCAATATCTACTAGGGGGTATCCTAAACGTTTAGCACACCAATCTGCTATATTAACTGCGTCTGTTTGAAATACAGTGTCTGTATCATAAAATGAAAAGGGTGTTGCAGTTGCATCAAATGATGATGAGCCGGGCCATATAGAGATGTTTGCCATTTTAAATAGAATTATGTTCTATTATAAATATGAAAAGACTACGAAAGAGGTTACATTCCGTTTAATAATTCAAATACTTCGTTTATTGCTATGTGGCGGTGATTATCTTCTAATACTCTTTTATAAACATATTGAGAATTGTTAATTTTAGGCAAGTCAACTATTGCAGAGTAATTTTTATCTTTTAAGTCAATTTGTTGATTGTCTCCACAAAATATCATTGTTGATCCCTTTCCTAATCTACCTAATGCCATTCTAAATTGTGAGCGAGTTAAATTTTGAAATTCATCAACTATTACAACACTGTTTTCAAATGTTCTACCTCTAAAGTGAGCCAATGAAACTAATTCAATTGATTCGTCTTTTTCCATTTTTTCTAATATGAGTGGTTTGTTGTAAATTTTACGCATGTTAGATTTGATAGGGACAATCCATGGTTCCATTTTTTCCTTTTCTGAACCAGGTAGAAAACCATTGTCTTCAGTTGATACTGTAGGTCTTGTTATAATAATTTTATTAATCATTCTCTTGAAAAACATATCTAATGCAACTTGGCAAGCTAACAATGTTTTACCACTACCCGCTTTTCCAACGATAAAGTTAAATGGGTGGTGTAAAATTGCTTGTTTAGCAGCTTTTTGTTCTTCTGAAAGTGAAAGTGAAAATCTAACCGAGCCTTTTGGGGGTCTTTTTGCTGTGTTGGTTTTTACCATAAATGTAACATTTGATTATACATATAAAAAAGAGAGCCGCTATTGCGGCTCTCTTTCAAAATATATAATTAAACTAAATCTTAAAGATCGTTTAAGTCTTGAATTAATACTTTACCATAGAAATCAGGTCTTACCATTTTCTTAGCATATCTAGTCATAATACCTTTTCTTGGCGTGAATGATACTGGATCGTATACTAGAGGAGTCATGATTAACGGAATGTAAGGAGCAAAAACAGCACCAGTTTCAAGGAATTGAGATCCTTTATAACCCATTAAGATAACATTTTCAGTCATGTAAGGGTTTTTGTAAACTGTATATCTGTTGTTTATTGCACCAATCTTTTGAACACCCATATTATATTTACTGCTTTCTCCTGCTGAGTCAGCTGCAAATCCTGGGATAGATTCTAAGATTGTAGAAACTTTTGGAGAAACTACTAAGAAATTAGCACCACCTCTTAAAGTTTTCTGGTGAATTAAGTTAGAAACTTTCTGTAATTTAACACCTAAAGTTTGGAACCAAGACATTTTAGTGTAATATACACCACCTGAGTTATTTGTTGATGTGTAAGTAACGTTTGATGTACCACCTGCAGTAGTATTTGAACTTACAGATACATCTTGTGCAACTTTAGCACTCCATCCTTCAACTGTATCAGCGTTTCTGATTAACATATCTAAGATTTCTAAATCAATTTCCATTGAAATGTACTCACTTAAGATTGAAGTTAATTCTGCTTCAGCGTCAATTGAATGATAAGCATTAAGATCTTGAGCGAACTCAGGAGTCCATTGTGCTTTCAATTTACGTGTTTTAGCAGCAACTGTATCACTGATTAATTTAACATTAATTTCAGGAATTGATTGAGTTGAAACACCAGCAGATGGAATTGAATCTTCAAAGTCACCTCTATCATCTAAATTATCTGGTCCTTTTAAGTAAGTAATAGTAACATTACCAGGAGCTATACCCGCTGATGAAGAAATTACAAATTCAACATTATTGTTGTTTAATCTTGTAAATTGTGGGAATGAACCTGATAAACTAGCAGCAGCAGCAAATCCTACTTTAAATGCTCTAATTGCTTCAGGATCATGATCAGTTAAATCTGTAGCTAAAACTGCTAATGTTTTAACTACTGATTTAGCACCACTTGTTGCTCCAAACTTACCTGCTTGAGAAGCTGAGAAGTCAGTATCTAAATTCAATATGTTTGCAAAAGCAGCTGAACCTGTTTGGTATTTTGTAGTTGAAACTGCTGAAGTAGCTGCTCCTGCTTCTTGTGCTAATGTTGATGAGTTACTTTGAGTTACTGAGTAACCAAATTCACCTGCACCATAAAGACCTTTATTAAGATCACCGTCAGTTCTTTTAATAGTTGTTGAAGTAGACCCAGCAGCACCATAAAGTGATTCGTTAGCACCTTTAAAGTTTTGAGCTGTGCCATATTGAAAGTCAAGGTAGAAAATTAAACCTGCTGGTAAGTTCATTGGCTGAACTGACACTAGGTCTTTTGCTACTATTTCTCCAAATACTCTTCTTACTAATGGAAGAGCTACACCCGCCCATGCTTCAGAGTTACCTGCACTAAATGAAGCGTCAGTTCCTGTAGAACTAGCTTCATTTACAAGCTGTTTAGCTTGATTTTCTAATAACATTGACATGTTATTTTTTTCTGTAGAAGATTCAATTCCCTCTAAAAGTCCTGATTTTTCCCATTTGTTAGCTAATTTAGCTGACTGCTCGGAAAGAACTTGGTAAGGGCTTGCGCCTTCTAACAAATTGTTTACGTTGTTATTCATTTTTTTATTTTTTTTAAAATGATTATTAATTAATTTTAATGTTTGCTAATTTTTGGAAACGATTTACCATATTAGTCGATTCATTAAGAACTGGTTTCTTAGGAGCAGTAGATGTACCAGCTGCTCTAGAAGCCATTCCGATTCCTTCTTTTAATGATTTCGTTTTGTTTTTAAAGGATGTTTTCTTGTTATTAGCAACAGTGAAAGTGTCCTTGATTGTTTCGTAAATTAACTTAGCTTCTTTAGCAGTTTCAGCTTTGTCTAAAGTTTCAACTACACGTAGTTTTTGTCCTTCATTTAAAGTGTTTGCTTTAAAAATTCTGTTAACATACAATAATTTAGAGTTTAACAAATTGACTTCGTTAAGTTCAGTACGAACTGTTTCTAAAGCTGATTTAGTTTCTTCAAGTTCTTCATATACAGAAGCACCTTCAGAAAAGTTAGCTTTAATACGAGCGCCATCTGCTTTAAACCATTTAATCCAAGGTGAGGATGGAACTCTTTGTTGATAATCTTCAAAGCTTTCTCCTTCTAAAGGTACTAAATCTCCAGATTTTGATCCTAATCCGCCTTTTGCTCTAGGTTCTACATACTCATCAACTTCATCCTTAGCTTCACCAAAGTCACCTTCATTAACTTCGTCTTCGTTTTCGTCTAAATTGTTAATCTCTTCAAGAAGAGCATCTAAGTCAAAATTTTCGTTTCCTTCATGAACATAATCAGCTGCGTAACCTGCACGGTTAGCTGTTTCTGCTTTGTAGTTAACTTCCATTTCTTTTAAATCTTCTTCTTTTTCTTCTTCTTCTTCTTCTTCCACTTCGCCTTCTTCTAATTCTAGTTCATTAAGAATTTCTTCCAAATCAATTACCTCATCTAGATCTTCGCCTTTATTTTCCATACCCGTGATTTCATCCATTTCCTCATCCATGTATGTTTCATCCATAGTTTCGTCCATTTTTTCATCCATATATGTTTCTTCTAATTCTTCTTCTTCTTCATTTAAAGTTTCAGATAATTTAGCAGATAACATAGATTGTAGTTTGGGTGTAAAAGCTTCTTCTAGTGCGGCTTTTGCATTTGCAAGAGCAACTTCACGAACTGCCTTAGCGTCAGCGATAGCTTCTTTTAAAATGTTTTTTGCCATTTTTAAATAGTTTTTTCTCTTTCGAGTCTCGTTAATAAATTGTACGGGAAATAAGGATATTAGGATCCTTAATAGGGTTATAAATAATCAGGGACGGCTTATTGGGAAGCGCGTATGTTCAAACATACATATAACAAAAAAATAGAAAACAAAAGAGGCGCCGAAGCGCCTCTCTTAGTAAATATGTTCTAAAAAACTATTACTTTTTTGTAAAAAATGATGCTACTAAGATTAAAACTACTAATCCTACAAAACCACCGTTACCAAATCCTTCTACTAAAGAAGTTAGGTTAGCGATTACATCCATTCCAAATACTGATCCGCCTGTTAAAACGTACCAAAGGATTGTTACTGGGATGAAAGCCATAAATAATGACCCTAATCCACCTAAAAATCCGCTTACTGTTGAAAATACTTTTTCCATTTTTTTAATGCCTGTTACCAGGTCTTTTTTTAATTAATACTAAGTTTAAAACTTGTAAGACAAACCTAAGTTGAAAGAACCATTTCTTTCACCTGTTTCATCTTCTTTTAAACCCATACTGTAGTTAGGTTCAACGCAAAGCCCTTTCCACACATCATAAGAATAACCAAGTCCAACTGTTAAGTTGTCCATCATTTCTTCTGTTGGTGCTTGAACTGAAACGAACATATTTGCGTTCCAGTTGTAACGGCCCCAAAGGTCGTAAGAAGTTTCGCCTTCAGCGTCTTCTCCTGCCTTTACCAAACCAACAACGCATTTATCGTTTACTAAGTACCCGATACCCATGTTGTCAGTAAAATTTGTTGTACCCCATTCTTCGTTCAAGTCGCTGTCAGGAGTGTTTACAGTAGTAACTACCATAAATTGTGCTGATGCTGCAAATGTTGTTAGAATTGCTACAGCAAGTGTCATAATTAAATTTTTCATAATTTTTGTTTTAGTTAATAATTGTTTTAATTGAAAACAGGAACAGCTGACTACTGTTCTTGTGCTATTGAAGTACTTATAGTACTTTATGTTTTTTAATCTCTCATAGGAGTTAATTGTTTTGTAACCTTTATTGTTTTATAACCTTTATTGCTTGACATACATATAACTGGATTTTGGGAAACCCACGTTTTTTCGTGGATATTTTAAGAAAATGAACAATTAATTGTTCACGACTAACATTTACACATCCCTGTATTATCGCAGATAATGTCGCGGATTATGTTGTTTACGTTTGTATATTTATATTCTGGCATTTGTATTTTGCCTTCATTTAAACCTTTAGGAGCCATAAAAGCACCGTGTGTTGATGGTGTTGAAACAAAATCCCAACATAATAATTCAAAATCATCTTGTACTTCAACTGTACCTTCTGATAGATTTTCTGAAACTGAACCCATACCACGAGATGAAATACCAACTGTAATACCTGAGGCAAATAATGCTTTTAATATGTTTCCCGCTGGTGTGTTTAATACTTCAACATCGCCCATTACTGAATCACCTTCCCACCAACATCTTTTAATTGTGTGAGAAACATTTTGTAAATTAATTACAGATGATTCAGGGTGGTCTAATTCACCCATTGCTCTATTTTCAGCTACAGGACCCTTCATGTAAGCTTCAACCTCTCTTTTAAGAATACCTTCAGGATATATTCTACCATTTTGGTTTTTAGTATCTGCCGCTTGGAGTTTACCTGTAACTATTAGTGTTTTGTTTTCTCTTATAGAAGATTCAACTAATTGTTTGTCTACTTTAAACGGTCTGTATTCTTGTAATAGCATGTTATTTATTTTTTTTCTTTGTAGCGTCACCAAAATGAGGTCCAGTACCTGATACTCCAGGATTATTTATTGTGACAGCTGCGCTTGTTCCACTTGCTTCATTTGTTTTTTTCATAAAATTTTCAACATCATTGTATAAATCTTCGTTGCCTTTTTTTAATTTATCTAATAATTGCCAAGCGCTTAAATCTTTTCCTGGAAAATCTTCATCGTTGTGGTGTTCACCTAAACCATCATAATTTCTTTGTTTAAGAGCAGCTATAATAGCATAAACAGCATTTTGCATAGAGTAATTATATTTGTCTGCCATTGTTCTAATAAAACGGTCTAATGCTCTAGATACTTCTGGGTTTAAACTTTCTGTTAAAAGTTGTTTTCTTTGTTTTGCTTGCCAATCGTGTATGTTAAATTTTTTACTCATAGTTTTTTCTTACGTGTGTTCTAAAATTATTAAATAATTCTTTTAAATCTTCAGACATTTTATATAATACCATATCATCTGGATTATCTTCTGATAGTTTATTTAAATCTATTGCTTCTGCTTCTAAATCTGCTACCATTTTTTTAAAAGAACGTTTATATACTACTTTTGACTTTATTTGTCCCGTTTCTGGATCTGCAGGTTCATCTACAAAATAAAAATCTTTTGTATCTGTTTTGCCTTTATTTCCCCTAGCAGGATCTCTATCTTTTTTTAATTCACTAAAAGATGATTCTTTTATATTATATATGTCAGTAAGACTAACCATGGATTGTTTTTAACTCATTTACTAATTCATAATAGTTAAGCAAGTTAATAACGTTATCATCATTTACAGATGATTTTTTACATAATGGTTTAATCATGTCTCTAGTCTCAGTTAATTTTACGACTACTGCTTTATCTTCAACTTTTTTAGAATATCCTGTAATAGTTTTTTTAACTTCTTTGATTTCTTGGTTGAGATAAGACTTAAGAGCAGGGCTATTAGTAACGCTGTTAACATATTCTTTTAGGAGTGTTTTTTGGTTGTCTTGTAAACCACTATACTTACTGTTAAATTTTTCAAGTAAGACTTTGTAAGTTAGTAATCTAGTGTCACTGTCTTGTTTGCTAAAGTTTTCTAAAACTGTGTCTTTTTTAGCTACTGTTGGTTTTATAGTAATGTGTTCTAAAATATTTACTTTAGAATTAACTATTGATAGTGCTGTGGCTTTTTTATTTTCTAATAAATTAAAAATGGATGCCATTACTTTATAATCTGTTATTTTTGCTTTAAAGAAATCATTTACGTTGTAACTTTCTTTAATTTCTTTAATAAGATTATATTTTTCTCTTCTTAACTGACTTTTATTTAACTTTCCATGCGCTTCTAACAAAGTATCAATTAACATTGTAGCTTGACTATCTTTGTTATACTTTTGTGTAGCTAATGTATGATATATTTTATACTCTTTTAATAATTCTGTTTTAGAATTAAAGTGTTTTTTCAAAAAAGACAATGATTTTGTTTGATTTCCTGTAATAGTGTCGGAAGTCAACTGCCTAGTAAGAAGTTCAAATAAAATCCCAGTATTTTTGTACTTAGAATGCTTTACTTTCATATTTTTATAAATTCGAATTTATCGTATATAAATATAAGACTATTCTTAAGACTTAATATTTTTTTCAGATAACATTCCATTATTATCTCCTTCTGTTAAGATTTGGTTTTTATTTTGGAGTTTTTGAAGAGATCTTTTTATATTTTTAGCTTCAAATGTAGTAACTTTATTGGTTTCTGTTGGTTTAGGAGGTCTAGGTGGTGATTGTCCTTTTTTACCTAATGGGTCTCTACTAAAATTACTTTTATCTGAACCATAATTTTGAGGTTTTTCAACTGGACGTCCTGGATCTTTTTCATCATATCCTGTTGGTATTTGAGCGGGGCCTACTGATTTATCTCTTTTATTACCATATAACGAAGCTAAATCATGAGGGGTACCATATGACATACCTGATTCTGTTGGGTCATTTCCTTCATTTTCAAGTTGAGATAATCTAAATGATTGCATTGCATCATCTATTAATATATCTTTTTCTAAAGAATATTGATCAGGAGATAAACCATATATATTTTCATAAATCCAATCTTTACTAAATAATTTACCATCTAACATTTCTTTTGCTACTGTTGTTTTTGCTGTAAATAATTCAACCTTTTCTTGTTCATAAATAATAGAAGGTGTAGTTAATTCTAAAGAAAAATCTACTAATTGTTCATCTGTGAAACCTTGTGAATATAAATGTACTAACGCAATTTTAGTTAATTCTGATTCTACAATTCTTTGAACACGTTCAACGGTACGAGCAAATCTAACATCCATACCGGCTAATGTTGATTTTCCTTCTACTCCTTCTTCATAACCTAAAAATGGTTTAGGAATTTTTAAAGCAGCCATCATTTTAGCTTTTAAATATTCAATGTCTGTTGTTCCGTCATAATCTAAACCTTTAGTTGTTTCAATTTTAGTTGAATTGTCATTACCTCTTACTGGTATATAAAAATCTTCAGAAATATTTTGCATATTATATTTCAAGTTATAATCACCTGTTTGTTGGTCTATATAAGGTGTTTTTTTCATTTTACTAACAGTTTCTTTCATAAACTGTTCTACTTGTTCTGGAGGAATAGCTCCTACATTAATGTAAAATGTTCTTTTTTCAGGAGCTCTCATAATTCTATGAATTAACATAGCATCCTCCATTAACATTAACTGTTTAAATACTTTACGAGCTGGTTCTAAAAATGCTCTACCATAAGGAAGATAATTAGAATCTGTAAGTAATCTAAAGTGAGCAACTTCATAATTTTCTAATTGGAATTGATCCCGTCTAATTGTGTTTGTTGCACCTGAAGCTAAACCATTTGGATCTAGTGTAAAACGAGTGTAAGATGGGTTGTCAGGGTCTGTTCCTTCTTCTCTTACTACTTCATATACAGATAAAGGTATAACATTATAAACACCAAATTTTTCAGATACTTCTAATTTAAGATAAAAATCTCCATATTTACACATATTTCTAATCCATGTAGATAAATTAAATTCTACATTTAGAACATCATAAAATAAGTTGTGTAATACTTTTCTTATATTTTCATCAGTTGAATTAATATTTAATACTTGTCCATACTCATTTCTTGCTGTAGTTTCATCAGACATAATATCTAAAGCTGCGGCTATAATAGGATCATGGTCCATAGCTTCATAATCACTATAAAGCTGAAGTCGCATTGACTGATAATTTAATGTAGGGTTATATTGTAATGAAGATCCTACAGGTTTATGTAAACGTGTGAATCTATCATAAAGAGAATTAGAGGCTAGGTTTCCATATTTTTGGATCCTACCCGTATCCATTACTTTTAATTGTTTTCCTCCTACATTTCGAATAATTACATCGCTTGAAAATAATCGTTGTAATCTTGTAAATAAACTAGTATCTGCCATTTTTTATTTGTTTGTTATAAATATATTAAAGAAGCCAAGTCAAATCTTGTTGTCCTTTATCTCCTATATCTTGAGTCCAACCTGCGTCCTTTTTATTTGTCCCCCCTGTGTATACACCTGCTCCACTTCGTTGCCAATTTTTTAAAGTAGCATTTGTTAAATCTATTCCTTGTTGTGCAAATTTAAGAGCTGTATCTCTTACATAACATCCTGTTGCTAAGGACATAACTAAATCATCATTATATCCTGTTTGTGCTTCTGCTCTTCCGTTTTTCCAAATAAAAGTACGGAGTTCTTCCATAGTTCTATGTCCTTGAATTACTACTGACTTTTCTCTCATATAAGCATCTAATTTACCTATAGTTAATGGTCGAGTTTTCATTGACATTGTAAAACCAGGAACCATTTTTGTTGTGTCTGTTATATCATACCCTTTAGCTAAAAATGCTTCTGCGCTTGTAGCTGCATCCCCCTTGGGTGAATAATATAAATTTTGATAACCTTTATCAATTACTACTTGAATTGTATTCCATCCTATATTAGCATTTTCAACTACAAGTAATGCATTATTATATTCAGTTGCAATTGCAACTAACATATGTCCAAATTCTTTAGTACCAATTTGACCTTTAAATTCACCAATTTGTTTAGCTTCTTCAATGTCTATAATATGAAAAGCAGAATAATCTTTACTATCCCCTCTAGCTACATCAGCTACAATTAAATATTTTCTTGAATAGTCAGGATATTCCCAAATATGTAAATCACCCGCTATACCCCTTTTTTCTACAGGATCACATATAAAAGTTTTTTCATAGTAAGATAAAAGATCTACATCAAACACTGTATTACCAGAAGTTGTAAAATCACAGTCACATTCTTGTGCTGCCATTCTTAAACCTAACTCATCATCTTGTTTGTCTCTCCATATTTGGTCTCTTTCAGGATGTACACTCCAATGTAATTTAATGGGGGTAAATCCGTTTCTTCCTTCTTGGGCTTTAAGCCACATTCTATGAAAAAAGTTACCTGTGCCATTAGGTGTAGATAAAACAATTGCTTTACCCCCTGTTGATAATGTTTGTTGTGACGAACCCCAAATGTCTTCAATTCTATTTTCCTCAATAAAGGCAGCCTCATCAATAATTAATAAAGAAATTGCTTCTGATCTACCAGCATCACTTGCTGCTGACACTGCTTTTATTTGGGAACCATTAGTTAAACGTAATGCTAATTTATTTTTTTCGACAAAACCAATTTGTAACCAAGAAGGTAAATTGTCATACATAAATTTTACCTTTGTAACTAAGTTTTTTGCTGTGTCTTGTTTAGTTGCAACAACTAATATTGCTTTATCTTTTTGAAACAACATCATCCATAATGAAATACCTGCGGATAAAGTTGAAATACCTAACTGTCTAGACTTTAAAATAATACTTCTGTCGTTCTTTTGAAGTAATTTTAATGTACCTTCTTGAAAGGGAAAAAGATTAAATTGAATACGACCCCTTGTTGGGTGTTGAATATAACAGTATTTTTTCATAAAGTAAACTGGATCTTGAGCACATTTAATGTACTCTTGCTTTATGATTTGTTTTATATTTTGTTGAGCCATATTATATGTTATACATATTGAACTAAGGCGTTCTTGACTTGCTCTATACGTTCTTCTACAGTACCTTTAATTGTAGGAGTATTGCTTCTATGCATTCCTATAATTAATTTTATTTCTTTATCGATAGCCATTCTGTATTCTGCGTCTGTTTCTCTAACTCCATTGTTTTCTATTTCGACCCCTTCAGGAGAAACATAAAATAAAACGTCATATTCTTTTATTAAATGAAATAAAGTTGAATTTAGGTGGAATTTTTCATAGTCCTTCATTGATGTAGATAAATTAGAAAAAGCCATAACATCAACAATAGTTCTATCAGTTATAATTTTTTCTTGCATTAATTCAGCTGCTCTTTCAGCTGTAAAAACTAATTGTCCTTTATAAGTGCTATCTGTATTTAAGGGGATACCCATTTCCATAAGATACTTAGAACGTTCTGTTCTAAAATGATAATCTTTAAAATCAGGTAATTCTTTTAATGCATTTACTAGTGTAGTTTTTCCTACACTCATTGTTCCACAAAATCCTATTCTCATATTAAACCCTGATTTTTACAATATTCTAGTGAATCTTCATAATTAGTAAATATTTCTTCTCCTTTTTTTATATCTTTAATAGCTATAAACATAAATAATCTATTAATTGTATTTGTATCCCAATCCGCATTAGGGGTAGGAGATGAATTATATACACATCCATTTCCAAAAGGCCAAACTAATTCTTCCCCAGGTAAATTTTTAGGATAATGGAATATATATCTAAATATAGACCATCTTTTCATTAAATTAATCATTAAAGGGTGTACAGACATAAAATGACATTCTTCTATAATATCACCTTTTTTAATGTTTTCTTTTGCAAAAACCCCATAACCATGAATAGAGCTTTTTCTTGTTTCTGTTTTATGTTGAATTAAAACTTTATTATCTTCCATATTTTTAGTGTCTTGATGTTCCTTTCATTGCTGGGTTTTTATACCATGGTAAACCCTCTTTACCTTTCATTATTTCATTCCAATCATCATAGGTAAATTCAATACCATTTAAATAATATTCTTTTCTTCTTTGCTCTTTGTTAATTAAAGCAGGACCCTCTTCACTATGAAATACTGTTCTGTCTCCCATTTGTAAAGCTAAAGCTATTGTTTTAGAACCATCTTCTTCAATTTTAGATACTCTTCTTACTTTTCCTTTAGGATTAACCCACTTTTTTATATTATGAATTTCTTCAGCTAATGCCTCTGCTTTTTGTTCTTTTGTTAAATTTATCATTTTTATTTTTTTAGTAATGCTTCTGCTACATAAGTACCTTGAGCTCCTGATACTGTTATTCCTCTTGCTGATAATGCATCACCTACAAAATGTACGTTGGGAAACCTAGTTAAACTTAAATCATCGTAATTGACTAAAGGTTCTGGTGATAAATATTTTACTTCTGGCATGTAAATTCCCCAATCTTTACCTAACGTTGGGAATACTTTTTGCATGTCCGTTATAAAATCTTCAATATATGATGCATAATCTCCAATAGCATCCCATAAAGGTTCCATAGTATCTACAACTTGGGTTTCTACATAATCACCCTCTGTTGTTTTTGACGGTACTCTATGGCTAGGAGAGAAATATGTTCCCTTACCATCCCATTGCATTTTCTTTACTGCTTCTCTTGCCCAATCAAATGGTTTATCAATGTCTCTAATTTCCATTAATATACCAAAATTAGTCATATCATTTTGATATTTTTTATCTTTTTTAGCGTGACCATTATAACTAATGTCGCCATAAGTGTGTTCAGCTGCTACATAAGCTGCGTTATTATTAGTACAGAATGATCTTAATGATACACCTTTATCATCAAATTTTCTATATAATTTAAAATCATAAGCGATATCAATTAATTTTTGAAAGTGTTTTTGAGGTGCTTCAAATCTAACTCCAATTTGTACTGGTTTAGGTTCTGTTGGTAATTCATATTCTTCGGCTAATTGTTTGCCAAAGTCAATTCCTGATTTACCTACACCAAAAATAAGTTCATCATAATCTTCCCAACCACCATCATATATTACTATATTTTTGTCAAAATCGATGTCAGTTACTTTAGTTTCCCATATAAATTCTACATTTTTTTCTACTAAATAATCATACCAATTCTTGCCAATTTCATGTAGATAATCGGTTCCAACATGCCATACGGGGAATAAGCGTAAACCAAAATGTGGCTTGATAAAATCGGGTTCTTCTTGGGGATCTGAACATTGTACTTCAGATGGGTTTGGGTGGAATCGTTTAAAGTTTGCTATAACTTGATCAAACAATTCCATTGCTTTTTCATCGCCTGTGTATTTTGATAATTGACCCCCTATGGATGTGTGGTAAGTTAATTTACCATCGCTCCAACCACCAGCACCTAAAAAACCTCTCATTACATCGGAGGTTGGTCTTCTATAAGGATCTAATCCCATATCAATGATGGTGATTTTTCCTTTGAAATTATTGTCTACTAATTTTGTTGCGGCATTTACACCTGCAACACCTGCTCCTACTATTACTACATGCATATTTTATTAATTTGCGGTAGCGTACATAAAAAAGCTGTGGCTACCAAATTGGAGGCCACAGCTCTCTGAGAAATTATAAGTCGTCCGGCTATGAATCGGACTGTATGTTTATTAATTTTTGTTTTTTATTGATTTTTAAAACCCCAATTATCTGGATCCATTTTAGGAAGTCCATCATCTGGGGGTGTGTAACCACCTTTTCCCTTTCCATCAAATCCAGTGAATTGAAAATTAATTTTAAATTCTTCACCAATTTCCCCCATTACCTCCATTGGGTCTATTTGAGTAGATTTAATTAGTTGAAGTATGTCACCTATTACTTGGCCTGTTCTTTTATCTGAGCCTGCAGCACCAAAAGTTGCAACTTTATCATCGAAGCTTATATTATCAAAATTTTCTTCATTTATTCGATGATCTTGTGCGTTATCTAAACTAACTTCTACTGTTCCCCCCTGGGAATCTTCTCCGTTAACCTCTTCACCTGCTAAAAAAGCTTTTATGTCTTCAGGATCTGTGATTTCTACTTCAGTTCCATATTCAGAAGTTACTATTAAAACTTGACTAGCTTCATTTTCATATAGAGGTTTGATACCTGCTAATTCTTGGAATCGTTCTTTTAATAATTGTTTTGCCATTTTTATTTATTTTTTATTTCTTTTTTCCATTGTACGCCCACCAAAATAGGCACCAATCACTGTAATTAATACTAATTGAAGTAAATCTGTCCATTTAGCTTCAACAGTAAAGTTGATTGTTCCTGCGTCGATAAATATCATTAAAACTGTGGAAACAACTAAAAATATTAAGACTAAGGGTCTAACATTTTTACTTAACCAAGAGTCTGAATTCATATCAGCTGACCAACGATCAGTTATGTTTTGTTCCATTTTAGCTTCGTGTTCTGCTATTAAAGCTTTAATTTTTGCTTCTGCAGCTAATTTTTCTTCTTTTGAGGTATGTAAATTATCTATTACACCACCTACACCTTTTACCAGGTCAGCTGCACCACCTGAAAATAAATTTGTTAATATACTCATAACGTTTTGTTTTTGTTTAAATCATTTTGATTATTAATCACTTTCTACTATTTTGAATATAGCACCACTTATTATTTTTCCTCGCTTTTTGACTGCATATTTTATATCTTTTACTATATAATCTACTAATTCACGGCCAGAATCCCCTGCTGAGTAGCTCATACCTAAATCCATTTCGAAAACACTTTCTTTGAATGGGTGGAACCATTTTAGGTCTGATGATCTAACAGCGAAATTCCCATCTGCATGATTTCTTTCTACAACCATGCTGATGTCCATTACACCATCAACTGATATAGTTATTTGAGTCTTGCTCATAAGTTCATTATCATCAGATCTACTACTATGAGATCGTGTATGTACTGTCCTAGTACTTACACCCCATGTATTCGAAATGAATGGTAGCTGTACTACATTCCAATCACTCCCTCCATCAAAATCTCCATCAGCACTCATCCATCCACTAGCTTCCATCTTATAATTTGCTAATTCTTTCTCAAGAACCTCCCTAAAGTCCTTCCAAAAGGCGGTTGGTTTGTATATATCTATCAGTTCTGATTCACTTGATTCGTTTAATGTTGTTTCATTTAATACTTTAGATATCTCTTCTTTGATTATATTTCTTAGTTGGGATTTTTTCATTTTTGGTTGGTTTTTCTATAATTTTTTACCCAATCTTCCCAATCTCTAAAGAGAAGATTACCTTTTAAATATGCTTCCATTTCCATTTTTCTCATATGTTTATCATCTTGAGCGTATGTTGGGCTAGAAGCATCTCCCATTTCTAAATCACCTCTTTCATTTTGAACGTGATGAATTAATTCATGTGCAAATGATCTACAAATGTCTTTATCGTGTCTGTTTGTAATGTATAATACAACAGACATATTTGAAGGATCATAGTATGCTGTTTTGCCAAAGATGCCTTGAGCATTTTCCTCATCTTGTTTAAGATGAAGAGAAGGTACATTTTGAATGTCAAATTGCTCCTTTGCTTTTTTAAATATTTCCCCTAAGGCTTCTTTTAGTTCCATTATGCTTCTGTTTCTTCTTCATCTGGTTCTGTTACTGCATCATCACTTGGACTATCATCTGTATCTGTTGATGTTTCTTCACCACTAGACACTGGAATAGGAGCTGTTAGTATTGTTTTATTTAGTAAAGCCATTGCTAAATTTGCTTCTCTTGGATCAGTTATATTAAAAGGTTTATTGCTTATTATAGCTTTTATTACAAGTAATTTCGGGGTTACTTGTTCAATGTATAAATCAATAAATTGATTATTGTGAAAAAATACTCTGTATGATGGTGGTACTGTGTTTGCAGATTTTAAAGTAGCTACATATCTTTTTAGGGGAAAAAGTCTAAGATTTTCTTCTAAAGCTTTTCTAATTTTAGGAGGGACAGGAAAAGATCTCATTTCCTTTTCCATTAATTTTTTAATTTCTTTTCTTATTTGTTCTCTAAGTTGTTTCATACTAATAAGTATTAACCTTCATAAGCTATTACACCACCAGCAGTTATTCTAAATGCTGCTATAGGACCATCTACATACGAACCCGCAGGTGATGTTAAAGCACCTGCTATACCTGTGATTTGGGATACTTCTCTTCTACTTGCAGCAAATCCAGGATAACCATCTACAAAGTGGGTTTCTTTTGAATTTCCAAATTCAATTCTTGAAAAAGTAGTAGCTATAGGACAGTATATTTTTACAAAACTTCCTGTGTGTTCACTTGCTGCTGAACATGATATTACTCTTGTTATTTTTGCGTTTAATGACATATTTTTATTTTTTAATTTCGTTAAATAAACCTGAGGCTAATGTTTTTTCTTCTTCCATTCCCCCTTCCATTCCACTTACTGCTGGTTGAGTAGATTGTTTAAGTCCATCTGCTTCCTGGTCTAAAATTTCAAGATCTGTTTTTATTTTTTGAACACTATTCCAGTTATTTCTAAATTTAGCAACGAGAGTAGGTAATTTACCTATATTTTCTGGTGCCACTCCCTTAGTAATATAATGTTTAACTATTTCATCATCTGTTTGTCCATTATCAAACATTGGGTTCATATCTTTCCAAGCACCCTCCATTAATCTAGCTCTTTTATTATATCTGTCTACATGTTCCATTAAATTATCATTGCCTCTTTCTTTAATGTACTCTCTCATCATAGTTTCACCCATACCTGTTTTTTCAAATGATGGTGATGGGGTATCTAAAATGTAATTAGCTAAACCTGTTAGTTCTTCAATTTTTTCATCACCTCTAAAATTAGTTAGGTGTTTTAAGTTTTCAATAGTTTTTGAATCTAAAACAAAAGGCGCTGAGACCTCTTCTTCTTTATTTTCATTAATTTGACTATAAATGTAATTTAAAGCAGCCTCTTTATCGCCATTGTGTAATTGATCAACAACCTTTTGACCTATCGCTGCATATTCACCATTAGTCTGTGAAGGACGTTCTCCAAACTTACTTTTAATGTCTAAATATCCTGAACCAATTATAACTAAGTCCTCATCTGGATTGTCTAAATCTTCATCATCATAGAAATTTTTAGAGATATCATTATTTACCTGTCCCATTGATTTATCCCAATCACCTTCTCCTTCTAAATTTACTGATTTACCTAACGTTAAATCTTTTTTTGCATCTTCTTTTTCATCACCTTGTAAAGTTTGAAAATCTGGATCCTTTAACATATCAGGTAAAGCTTTTTTACCAGCGTATTTTTTTTCTTTTGTTATTTTTTTCATATCTTTTTCTTTTATTGCGCCTTTTTGGTTAAATTGACCTAAATTTACTGTTGTGCCATTGTCTAATGTTAGAATAAAGCCATTATTTTTAGCTATTGTTCGGGATGTACCTAAATATGTTACTTTTTTACCTGGTTGTAGTTTTTCGTTATTTTTAAAATCGTCTGCTTTTATTTTATCACCATAATTTTTTTCAAAATCTTCATTCATATTATTTTTAGGCATTATCCATAAATGAATACTACCATGAACACCTGCTCGAGAGTGGTCTGTTATTTCGTAATCTTCTATTTGATCTTGGAATTTAGTGTATGTTTTAAGTGCTGCTGCCTTTGCTGCTGCTTTAGATCTTTCAATCTTATCTGAAACATCTTTACCAAACATTGCCCCTGTATAATCAGGACCATTATAGTGTGGAAATAAAATCCTAAATCCTCCTGTTCTTTTATCGGGATGAGTTGAAACACCTTTCATTGTGTCTACAAGTTCCATATGATATTGGTCTGCATAATTTAACATGTCAGAAGATAATGTGCCTTGACTTTCACTTAAATTTTCTACACCTGCTAAAGCTGCTAGGTCTTGATAATCCATTTTTACTATTTCCATTTCAGATTTGTCTTTTAAAAGACTTTTTATAAGATCATTTACATGGGTTCCCATTTCTTCTGCTTTTTTAACTAAAGCATTAAAATATGGGTCGTTTGGGGGTCCTACTTCGTTTTTTAATTTACCTACATCATCATCACTTTCCATTTTAACTACTTTAGCGTTTATATTATCTTCTTTAGCTGCGGCTACTATTTCTTCTGCTTTTGCTTGATCTATACCAAAGTCTATTGTTTTTCCTGTGTCTATATTTACTACTTTAAAAGAAGTAGATTCACCCTCCCATACTCCAGGCATACCACTTATACTATTTCTTCCACCTTCATGACCTGCTCCATAACCATCATGTTCATGGCCTTTCCTCATTTCTTTTATGGATTTTTTAACTAATTGTATGATATCTTTTTTTTTCATTTTAAAATCTTGTAAAGCGTGTTCTGTTAGGATTACCCATGTTTGTTACTTCCATACCTTTTGTTTGGTGACCTTGTCCTCCGTCTCCTGCATTTTGGTTATTATAAAATTCTAATTCATCTTCATCAGATAAAAATGTTCCCCCTATACGAGGAGAAGAAGAGAATTTATCCACTTGTCCACCACTTGATCCAGTACCCATATATTCTTTAATTACTGATTTTACTAATTCTCTAAGCTCCTTCTTTGTCATTTAATTCTTTTTTTAGCTTTTTTCTTTCAATGTCAAATTCTTTTTTTACTTTATTTCTAAGCTTATCTTTATTAGTTCCTCCTACCCATCTTTCAATAATACCATCTTCAGAAACAAATCCTGAATTAGAATTGCTGTTTACTACATCTAATAAATATGACTCCATTTCATTTACTATATCAAAAGAATTATTTATTTTTAAAGTTTTAATATAATTATCATATTTACCATTAATTTTTAATTTATGTTCAAATTCTACAACACAATCAAAACACTTTTTATGTATTTTATAATTAGGTTTATCTAAACGTTTTTTCATTATTTTATTACAACAAGGACAACTTAAAGGTATAAATACTTCTTTTTTAATAGCATCTAATTTAGATACTGTTTGCTTAATGCCATTTTTTATTGTCCATGTTTTTCTTCCTTCTGTCCAAACATCACCTTCTTTATGGTCTGTTTGTTTTGTGTTGTAACCAATTTGTGTACCAGTTGATGCACCAGTTTTGCCCATAATTAAATTACGAGCTCTGTTTACGTCTTTTCTTTTAAATTCTTTTTTTAGCATAACTTTTATTTTAGCTTACGTCCATTGAATCATCCCAAGTTAATTTAATCCCTTGTTTAGATAAATCTGTAGCTGCTGTTTCTAATTTTTCTTCATCCATATTTCTTAAATGGATTTCCCTACCTAATAATTTAGATAGTGATTCTTGTGCATCTCTCCAGCTATCCCAACCTTTTACTCTTTTTTCTCCATCAATAACTGTTCTATAAAAACCACCTGAAGTATTAAACCAAATATTAATGTCTTTTATTCCTCCTTCTATACCATCAACTTCGCTTACTTCTGTCTTCTTATACTCTTTTTCATATGCATCTATAGCTGCTTTATCTCTATCTCCACCATGATATCTCATTAAATCCATATTATATTCTTCTTTTAAATATCCTAATTCAGATGCTATTTCTTTTAATGATTTTTCTTTATTTTCAGAAAACTGCTTCTCCCCTTTTGTACTGATATCTTTTCCTCGCTTAGCAAATCCTGCGCCTGGGATTCTCTTTCCTAAACCATAATCTTTCATTTTTTTAGGATCTTGAGGTTTTAAAGTGTATCTTTTTTCTTCTTCTTCTTCTTTATCTTCATCATTTTCAAACATAGGCTCATCAAAATCAGATCTAATTGCTGGGTCCATTTTAGGATCTTCTTTATCCATCATATCTCTAATGTAAGCTGCTTTTGGATCTTCAGGTAATGTGTCTATTATACCTTTTCTAACTAAACCCATAAAATATAATTTAGCTTTTTGATCTAATGATAATTCTTGAATTCTTTCTTTTAAAGGAGTTCCATCACTTTTTGTTGGAAGTGATTTTGCTATTTTTTCTTGATCTGGAGTTAAACTATTTTTAGTTATAAATTTCCAACCATCTTCTACTGCTTTTTTATAAAAATCACTATCTTTTAAACCATCAGGAAAAGCATCTGCTGTGTATATTTTTTCTGTTCCTGGTTTTAATGCATCTGCATGACCCCCAGCTATATCCTCAATTTGATCTACCGATTTTTGGGCTTCATCTCCTGTTAAGTAAGTTATAGCGTTTTTAACTTCGTCAGGTTGTTGTGCTAATGAGACCCCTTGATCAGTATTATATTTGTTTGATAGTATTTCTAGGTTTTTTATTAATTCTTCTGGGGCTTTTGCTTTTTCTAATGAAGGTAATATTATTCCCACTAAATCTGATCTTACATCATCATCTACCGTAGTAGTAGGACCAAATCCTGGTAAATCTTTTTCTTTTGCTAAGTTTTTTAATGAATCTTTTATTTTATTAGCATCTAACTCTTCATTTATGGTTTTACCATGTTTATGTTCTACTAGCCATTTTGTGTAATTAAATTTTTTCATTTTTATTTTTTTGCTCCAGGTTTACCTGCGTTAAAGTTATTTTTACTAAATTCTAATCTGTCAACTAATTTGATACCATTCTCTGTATGGTCAACCGCTACAAAACCTTCTGCTTTAGTTACACTTAAGGTACCATCTCCATTATCGATAAAGTGTTTAGTTGCTACAGCTTTATCATATTTGGTAATAAATATAGCTTTTGCTTCAGAGAGCAATTTACTTACTTTAAACAGATTAAGTACTATTTCTTTTTTAGAATCGAATATTTTTAATTTTTCTTCTCCCTCTGTTTTCTTTCTTTCTTTTGATTCTGGTCGTTTAACTTTTTCAATACTTTTGTCAACTGCTAATTGGTACCAACTTTTAAATCGTTCAAAAGATTTGTTTGGATCATTAATAAATTCTCCTTTTCTTATTTCTTGGTTTAAATAAGTATTTAACATATTTGTTTTAGCTCTTGAAGAAAGTTCATCTGGTAATGCATCGTAATCCACATTAATTGAATCTGCTTCTTTGATTTTTTCTAATACAAAAGCCTCTTCCTTGCTACTTAATAAAACTCCTGTATCGTCTTTAAAATAAGCATCGTCAAACCAAACATCTGGTGTTTGACTTAATCCACTTACATCTGCCCCAAATGAAAAATCACGTTGCTCTAAAGAATTATAAGTTGTATGCCAAATGACTCCTATTTTAGCATTTAGTATTTTTTTACCTATTTCCGAATTTGCTTCAATTGCATATCTAATTGTATTAGGTCTAAAAGTATAATGTGTAACTCCATCTATATTGTCTGTTTGGACATCATTACTGTCAAACATAAAATCACCTTGTAATATATTTTTTATTCCTAAAGCAGGTAAATATTGTAATGCTAATTTTAATTTTTTAACTAAATCACCTGAATGGCCATGGTTTTTATCTATGTCTTGGGGAGTATAATTAATTTTAGGGGTAACTGTATTAAATATTCCTTTAATACCCACAAAGAATTTTCCATTTTCAGGATTAATACCCGCCCATACTGCAGGGGCACCATCCCATTTTACAGAAACATTTTTTATGTTATTGTCTTCTCCTTTTAAATTTTTAATTAATTCATAAAGAAATGATTTTGCTTGGTTATAACCATCTTGTCCTTGAGTTAATACTAATTCTTCAAGGTGTGTTAGGTGTGTGTTTGCTTTTGTTTCTGTTAAGATTTCTGTTAGTTGTTCTTTCCACCAATTTTGTGAAAATAGTTTTGTTTCTTCCATTTTTTTAGCTCGTACTGTTTCCCCCACTGCTGGGAAAGGTTTATTCTTAATTTTTTCTGATGGCTTACCATCCCAATTACCTGGATGTTTTGATGAGGCCCCATCCCATCCATTTGCTTCTCCTACTGATAATTTTGGGCTAGATGTTTGGAAATCCTTTTTTCTCATTACTGTTTTAGCTATTGCCTTATTAGCTAACTTCATAAAGGGGATGTTAAGGTTTGTTCTGTTATCCGTAACTACTAATTCTTTATATTTAGTTAAAAATTCAACAAATTCATCTTTTTTTCTAGCTAAACGTTTAAAAAACCCAATTAATTCTGCCCCAGATATTTCCTTTTTATTACGAGGATCATTTAATCTATCGAAAAAATGTTTGTCTGTTAATACTACATCAACAGGGTTAAGTTGTTTGTCTGCGAATGTATCTACAGCGTCTATGTCTGCTGCTGACATTTCTTCGTATAATTTTCTTGTAAGTGTACCTTTTATATATTTAGGTACTTTATAACCTCCTCCCCCATAGTTATTTCCTTTCATATTAGACATATCCTTACTTAAACGTTTAAGATTTTTAGCATGTTTGGCTTTTTCCTGATTATTCATAGTACCCATCATTTCCTCAATTTCAAGAGGATTTTCTACATCAAATTCTATATTTGGATATTTATCTCTTAAGGTATATATTGCTTTTCTGTTTTCTGAAGAATCATCTATAAAAAGGACTTTTTTGGTTGTATCTTTAATTCTATTTTCTATCCAATTAGCTTTATCCTCCCCTGTTACTGGTTGTCCCTTTTCTTTATTTAATCCTAAAGGAACTACATAAGCCCATATTCCTTGATCTTTAAGAAATTTTGTAACTGGTAATCCTATAGCTCTTGCTGTTAATATGGTTACTTTAGCATTTGGGTTTTGTATAGACTTTAAAAGTTTTTGGAATACTTCATTATTTAATGTACCTTTACTTATTAAATTTGCAAATGCTTTAAAATCCCAATTTATTTTAATTCCTTTATCATATGAATTTTTTAAAAAATCTTTTTTTTCTTCAAAATCTATAGATGTAGTTTCTCCTTTTTCTATTATTTTTCCTTCTGGAGATTCTACTGTGTAGGGAATGGGGGTTTCTACTCTTGCTATTGTTTCGTCAAAATCGTATATGTGTAATTCTGATTCTCCCCCTCTAGATTCATACATTCCACCAGCACCTCCTATACCTGAAGCTGCACTATATTGTCCTCCTCTTCTATATTTGTATCCAGGTTCTATATCATCTTTAGGACCATCAGGCATTCCTGCTTTCCATTCACTACTTTTCATGTAATCTAAAACATGGTCGTTTGGGTCATATAAA
>Ga0209384_1000382_pt1 | contig 29114 bp, 29 predicted proteins | sample CoawatmetaG05DNA_FD_187511 | JGI IMG/M metagenome (GOLD analysis project Ga0209384, IMG submission 187511) | Marine microbial communities from the West Antarctic Peninsula - Coastal water metaG058-DNA (SPAdes) (version 2) | ecosystem: Environmental > Aquatic > Marine > Coastal ... | reverse complement strand
GCTGTAAGTGTTTTAGATAAGTTAACTGAAGGCAAGGTTAATGTTTCTATTGAAAAATTTTCAAAATCTATTTTTAGAGATTTAAAAAATATTGATATATATAATGTTTCAGGACCTCATCCTTCTGGTAATGTAGGGACATTAATTAATAGAGTTGATCCTGTCAATAAAGGTGAGTCAGTTTGGACAATTTCTGCTCAAGATTTAGTTATTATAGGTAATATGATTTTAACTGGTGAGTTTAATGCTGAAAGAATATTATCACTTTCAGGATCCTCAGTTCAGAGCCCTAGATATTTTAATGCTTTAATTGGATGTGAAATTGAATCTATTATAAGCAACAAAGGAGTCAATAAAAGTGATAATAATAGAGTTATTTCTGGTGATATATTATCAGGTAAAAAAGTTGATTCAAATGGTTACTTAGATTACTACAGTAATTCTGTTACTGTAATTCCAGAAGGAGATGACTATGAGTTATTTGGTTGGACAAAGCCAGTATTTGATAAAGTATCAGTTTCTAGAGCACTAACTTTTTCTTGGCTATTTCCAAACAAAAAATTTGATTTAACCACTAATACTAATGGTGAGCATAGGGCTTTTGTAACTACCGGAACATATGAAAAGGTTTTTCCTTTAGATATTTATCCAATGCATATACTTAAGGCATGTATGTATAAAGATTTAGATGAAATGGAAGTTTTAGGCATGTATGAAGTTGCCCCAGAGGATTTTGCTTTAACAGAGTTTGTATGTGTGTCTAAGCAACCTCACCAAAAAATAATTAGAGAAGGTTTAGACTTAATGAAAAAAGAAATAGGATAATTCATGGGATTAAAATCAACATTACATAATCTAAAAGAAAAGTATAAAGGTCAGAAAATGGCCCCTGCGTTTAATGCTCTTCATACATTTTTATACCTACCCAACGAAGTAACTCACGGAGGTACTCATATTAAAGCAGCTGATGATTTAAAAAGAACAATGAATACAGTAATTTTAGCATTAGTTCCTTGCCTTATATTTGGTATGTTCAATGCTGGATATCAGCATTACAGAGCTGTAGATGCAGCTAATGGTATTGTTAGAGAGGTCTCTTTACTTGGTAACTTTATTACTTGGGATAATCTTATTCTAGGCGCAATAACTGTTCTCCCATTAGTAGTAGTTTCTTATGCTGTTGGTTTAGCTGTAGAATTTTTATTTGCAGTTATTAAGGGTCATGAGGTTGAAGAAGGTTATTTAGTTACAGGTATGTTAGTTCCGCTTATTGTGCCAATTGATATTCCTCTATGGATGTTAGCTGTGGCTGTAATATTTGGAGTTGTTATTGGAAAGGAAGTTTTTGGAGGGACAGGAATGAATATTCTAAACCCAGCTTTAACTATACGAGCATTTTTATTTTTTGCTTATCCAACTTGGATGAGTGGAGATAAGGTATGGGTACATGAAGCAGTGGAAAGAACTGGTACTGCTGAGGCAATTTCTGGTGAAACTATCTTAGGTAGTTATGCCCAAAACCAAGAGATTATTTATTCTTTATCCGAAATGTTTTATGGCTTTATACCTGGTTCTGTAGGTGAAACATCTAAATTATTAATAATATTAGGTGCTCTTATCCTAATCTTCACAAAGATTGGTAGTTGGAGAATAATTCTTAGTACAATATTAGGTGCTTTAGTAATGGGACTAATATTTAATCTTGTTATAGATACTGGTGTAATTGGAGAGTCAAGTAAGTTTTATGGTTTAATGAGTGTTCCTTACTGGCAACATTTACTTATAGGAAGTATTTTATTTGGCGCTGTATTTATGGCTACGGATCCAGTTAGTGCATCACAAACGAATAAAGGAAAATTGATTTATGGGTTTTTAATTGGTTTTATATCTATTATGATTCGCGTATTTAATCCTGCATATCCTGAGGGTGTCTTTTTAGCAATTTTATTAATGAATGTCTTTGCCCCAACTATAGACCATTATGTTGTGAAAGGAAACGTTAATAGTAGATTGAATAGAATGAAAACTAAAACTGCTTAATAATGGAAAAAAGAACAGATAAAAACTTATATACATTACTCTTTGCTACTGGAATGGTAGTTGTAGTTGGTTCATTATTAGCTTTTGTTGCATCTTCATTAAAACCGAAGATTAATGAGAACAAAAGAATAGAAAAACAGCAAAATATATTGTATGCTATGGGCGTACATGAAAATGAAGGAAAAGGTAATGTTGCATTTATTGAGGCTAGTAAAGTAGCTGGTGAATTTTCAAAATACATAAAAAAACAAATTGTAATCACTGGTGATTTGGATATCGTTGAGAACAATGATGCTTATTTAATAGATATCAAAAAAGAACAAACAAAAGCGAAGGCTGGAGAAAAACGTCAATTGCCATTATTTATTGGTGAAAAAGATGGCAAAACATATTATATCGCTCCAATTAGGGGTATAGGTTTGTGGGATGCTATTTGGGCATATGTCGCTGTTGATGAAAATATGATAGTCCAAGGTGCTTATTTTGATCATAAAGCTGAGACTGCGGGATTAGGGGCGAATATCAAACAGAGGTTTTTCATGGATGACTTTATTGGTGAACACCTTCTTGACGAAAATGGTATTTTTAAAGGTATTACTGTTTCAAAAAGTAATTCTGATCCAACTAATAAAATTAAATATGATAATGAAGTTGACGCTATTGCAGGTGCGACAATCACAGGAGATGGTGTTTCAGCTATGATAAAGACTGATCTGAGATTGTATCAATCATATTTTGAAAACTTAAAAACTAACTAGTATATGGGTTTATTATCAAGTAAAGACAGTAAATTAATATCTGATCCATTATCGGATGACAACCCTATTACTATACAAGTTTTAGGAATATGCTCAGCTTTAGCTATTACTGCAGAGTTAAAAGCATCTATAGTAATGGCAGTTTCTGTAATATTTGTTATGGGTGCTGGTAATGTTGTTATCTCATTAATTAGAAATATAATACCATCTAAAATCAGAATTATCGTTCAGCTTACAGTAGTAGCTGCATTAGTAATTGTTGTTGATCAAGTTTTAAAAGCTTACTCATACTCTTTAAGTAAGGAGCTAGGTGCCTTTATTGGCCTTATTATAACAAATTGTATTATTATGGGTCGTTTTGAAGCTTTTGCCCTAGCAAATGGAGCATGGAGGTCTTTCTTAGATGGAATTGGTAATGCATTAGGATATGGACTTATATTAATTATTGTTGGTTTTTTTAGAGAACTATTAGGATCAGGAACATTACTAGGTTATGCAGTTTTGGGAGACTCTATTGAAAAAACCGGATTGTATAGTATAGGTTACGAAAATAATGGATTTATGTTATTAGCCCCTATGGCCTTGATTGTTGTAGGATTAATTATATGGGTTCAAAGGTCTAGAAATACTAATTTAATTGAAGATTAAATAAAATTTATTTATATGGAGTATATAGAATTATTATTTAAATCAATTTTTATTGATAATATGGTATTTGCTACCTTTTTAGGAATGTGCTCTTATTTAGCTGTTTCAAAAAAAGTAGATACAGCTGTTGGATTAGGAGCTGCAGTAATTTTTGTCTTAACTATTACTGTACCATTAAACTGGCTTTTAGACAAATACATTTTACAAGATGGTGCACTGGCTTGGGTCAGTGAAGATTTTGCAATTTATGACTTAAGTTTTTTGTCTTTTATTATGTTTATTGCGACAATAGCGACTATGGTTCAGTTAGTAGAAATTATAGTTGAAAAATTTAGTCCATCTTTATATAACTCACTTGGTATTTTCTTGCCTTTAATTGCAGTGAATTGTGCGATTTTAGGTGGTTCTTTATTTATGCAATCTAGAGAAATTCCAACTCTATCTCTAGCACTTACATATGGAGTCGGTTCTGGTATTGGATGGTTTTTAGCAATTTTAGCAATTGCAGCAATTAGAGAAAAAATTAGATATTCCAATGTGCCTGCACCACTTAGAGGTCTTGGAATTACATTTATAATTACTGGTCTAATGGCTATTGGGTTTATGAGTTTTGGTGGTATGCTAACTGGTGGAGATGAAGAAGCTGTGAAGACAGAACCAACTAATGAGTTAGTGACAGATGTTGCAGTTGAAAAATTAGACAATGAGTTATTTTTAGAAAACAAAAAAGAAGTTAATTAATATGATTTTAGCATCACAAACATTAGGGACCGTTTTTATTACAATTATTGCTTTTTTAATTGTATCACTATTATTGATTAGTGTGCTTTTATTTGTTAAGCAAAAATTATCCCCATCTGGCCCAGTAATGATTACTATTAATGGAGAAAAAGAAATTGAGGTTGCTTCAGGTGAGACTTTACTAACCACTTTAGGTGCGCAGAAAATATTTTTACCATCAGCTTGTGGTGGTGGTGGTACATGTATTCAATGTGAGTGTCATGTTAACAGTGGAGGAGGGGAAGCATTACCTACTGAAGTACCTCATTTCACAAGAAAAGAAATAAAATCAGGTGCTAGACTAGCATGTCAAGTTAAAGTTAAACAGGATATGAATATTAGTATTCCTGAGGAAGTATTTGGTATAAAAAAGTTCGAAGCCACTGTTGTTAGAAATTATAATGTAGCATCATTTATTAAAGAATTTGTTGTTTCTATTCCTGATGATATGGGGTATAAGGCAGGGGGATATATACAAATTGAAATTCCAGAAGGAGAAGTTAATTTCTCAGATATGGATATAACCGCCCACCCAGACGAGCATGAATCACCTGATAAATTTAAGCCTGAATGGGATAAGTTTAATTTATGGCCGCTTGTTATGAACAATAAAGAGTTAGTAGATAGAGCTTATTCGATGGCTTCTTATCCTGCAGAAGGAAAAGAAATTATGTTAAATGTTAGAATAGCTACTCCACCATGGGATAGAAACAAAAATGGATGGATGGATGTTAATCCTGGTGTAGCTTCATCTTATATTTTTTCTAAAAAAGCTGGTGATAAAGTTACTATTTCTGGCCCTTATGGTGAATTTTTTATAAATGAATCTGATTCCGAAATGCTTTATGTAGGTGGTGGAGCAGGAATGGCTCCAATGAGATCTCATCTTTATCATCTTTTCAAAACTTTGCAAACTGGTCGTAAGGTTAGTTTCTGGTATGGAGGTAGATCAAGAAGAGAGCTTTTCTACTTAGATCATTTCTATAAATTAGAAAAAGATTTTCCAAACTTTAAATTTTACTTAGCATTATCAGAGCCAATGCCTGAAGATAATTGGAATGTTAAAACGGATTTAGACGCTAAGGGTGATGGTTTTGTAGGTTTTGTACACAATTGTGTTATTGATAACTATTTAAGCAGTCATGAGTCACCTGAAGACATAGAGCTTTATTTTTGTGGCCCTCCATTAATGAATCAAGCTGTGCAAAAAATGGGTGAAGATTTTGGTATTCCCGATGAGCATATTAGATTTGACGATTTTGGTGGATAAATTTTAAGATCCTTATGAACATACCTCTTTCAAAACAAGAACTTCATAACTTAGCAATGAACCATGTTGGAAAAGATTTAGAGTCTAGAGGTTTTGAATTCATAGCCGTAAATAGTAAGCTTAAAAAAAATCCTCAATTTGTCTGTATCGATAAAAATAAACAATACTATTTCGTAATTGTAAAAGCTATCCTGCTTCCTGAAAACCCTAATAATTATGACTTGGTTTGGATGGCTAAGTTTAAGCAACATGCCAAATCCCACGATTCAAAGGTTCTTTATGCTGGAGTAGGATTAGCTAATTCAGAGAATAAAAATAAACCAGTATATTTAAATAAAGATTATTTTATTGAGTATAATGGAATTCAAGTAATTGATGACAATTTAAACTAATGCGCTACCTATTATTTTTTTTTATTTTTTTTTATTCTTGTGTAAATAATATTGACAAGCAAACTATTTTAAGAGGGGATATCTATGGGACTACTTATAGTATTGTATATTTTTCTAAAGTTGATTTACAATTAAAAGTAAAAATTGACAGCATATTTAATTCCATTGATATGTCTATGTCAACCTACAATTCAAACTCTTTAGTCACTAAAATAAATAATAATAAAGAAGTTTTATTAGATGATCATTTTAAGTATGTTTTTAATACATCTAAAAAAATATATTATGAAACTGGTGGAGATTTTGATCCATCTATTGGTCCATTAGTTAACTCATTAGATTTTGGTCCCCAAACCAATAATATTTCAACTGATAGTTTAATGAAATTAGTCGGATTAGATAAATTTAAAATTTTTCAAAATAGATTACAAAGACCCCTGAATTCTTTTTTAGATTTTAATGCTATCGCAAAGGGCTATAGTGTAGATATGATTTCAGAGTTTTTGACGTTTAATAATATTACTAATTTTTTAGTTGAAGTAGGGGGAGAGATTAGATCTAGTGGTTTGAATTTAGGTGATGACCGAAATTGGAGAGTAGGTTTAGACACTCCTACGTTTGATGGCTTACAGAACGAGATTTATAAAGCTTTTAATTTGATAGACAAATCCATGGCTACATCAGGAGTTTATAGGAAATTTAAAATTGATAGTTTAGGGAATAAATATGCGCACATTATTGATCCAAAAACTGGATATTCATCCAAAACTAATATTTTAAGTATTACTGTAATTGCTGATAATTGCATTGAAGCTGATGCCTATGCTACTGCTTTGCATTTAATGACTTTAGATGAAATTAATTTATTTGTACAAGAAAATGATAAAATTAGTGTTTTTATAATATTTAAAGATGAGAACAACAAAATCCAAGATTTGTCTTTAAATAATTTTCCTTCTATTTAGTGCACACTGGAATAATCTCCCCTTTTTTAATAGAGAATTTATTTATTTCATTAACAGATAAGCTGACTGTATAATCTATTTCCTCAACTTTAAAGCCTGCATTTCTAAGTTTCATAAAATAATCAAGACCATATACTCTAACATGATCATATTGACCAAATATTTTATTTCTTTCATCTTTGTCTATTATCGAATCATCTTGAAATGTACATTTCCTTTTCATATCTATTGGAACTTGAAAAATTCCAGTTCCACCTTTTTTAAGAACTCTATATAATTCTTTTATAGCTTTTTTATCATCTAAAACATGTTCTAATACGTGATTACATAGTATAAAGTCATATGTATTGTCTTTGATTGGAAGGTTGCAAATATCAGCTTTTATTTTTGCTATTGGTGAGTTTAAATCTATAGTGTCATAATCGATATTACTTAATTTTTTAAATTTTTTATAGAATGCCTGTTCGGGTGCAAAGTGTAATAGTTTAATTTTTTTTGTAAAAAAATCTGTTTCATTTTTTAAATATAGCCAAAGTAATCTATGTCTTTCCAAAGAAAAAGTAGATGGGGAGAGTGCGTTTTTTCTAAGATTATTATATCCATAAGGTAAAAAAGTACTGAAAGATTTTCCATCAATCGGATCTGTAAATTTATTACCTTTTAAAAAGACAGCTAAAATAGGTTGGAATATAAAACTAATCTTTATCAGAAAAGTTCTTGAAAATGTGTTTAATATCAGTTTAATTAAGTTATTCATACTTTTTTGAACTCATTTTCTTCATCTGATGTAATCCCCAGAGCTTCATATATATAAGAGAACGTAGAGAGTAATTCTGGTTTTCCATTAACTATTGCGATATTATGCTCAAAATGAGCGCTAGGTTTATTGTCTAGTGTAGTTATGGTCCATCCGTCATTGTGATGTCTTATTTTATGTGTTCCTTGATTTATCATAGGTTCAATTGCAACAACCATTCCCTCAAGAAATTTTTTTCCTTTACCTCTTTTTCCATAGTTAGGCATTTCAGGCTTTTCATGCATTGATCTACCTAGCCCATGCCCAACTAATTCCCTAACTACACCATAACCTCTTTTTTCACAATAATCTTGAATAGCAAACCCAACATCTCCAACTCTACTTCCAACTTTAAAATTTCTTATTCCTTCATATAGGGACTCTTTTGTGGTATTTAGAAGTTTGTTGGTTTCTTCTGAAATATTTCCTATTGCAAATGTATATGCGTGATCCCCATAAAAATCATTTTTTAATACCCCGCAATCTACAGAAATAATATCTCCATCTTTTATCGGGTTGCTATTTGGAATTCCATGTACTACTTGACTATTTGGACTAATGCATAATGTGTTAGGAAAATCGTACATACCTAAAAATCCTGGAATCCCATCATTAGACCTTATGAAGTCTTCCGCTAGTTTATCCAATTGCAAAGTAGTTACCCCTTCTTTAATTTCACTAGCTATCATTCCTAATGTTTTAGAGACAAGTAATGCACTTTCTCTAATCAATTCAATTTCTTCTTTCGTTTTAATAATGCTCATTCTATATAAGGGATTCTTGAGTCATAGAGATAGGTTTCTTTATACCCATAAGTTTTAAAATTGTTGGAGCAATATCTCCAAGGATACCATCTTTAATATTTTTAATATCATTATCTATGATAATTACAGGAACTGGATTTGTTGTGTGTGCTGTGTTAGGACTTCCGTCGGGATTAATCATAGTTTCGCAATTTCCATGGTCTGCTATTAATATAGTTGTGTATTCGTTTTTTAGTGCGCTTTGAACTACTTTCTCTACACACTGGTCAACTGCTTCACACGCTTTTATTGCAGCTTGCATACTGCCTGTGTGGCCAACCATATCTCCATTAGCAAAATTTAAACAAATAAAATCTTGGTTCTTTAACTCTAATTCTTCTACTAATGAGTCTGTAATTTCAAAAGCACTCATCTCAGGCTTAAGGTCATACGTAGCTACTTTAGGTGAGTTTTTTAATATTCTAGATTCTCCAATAAATTTATTTTCTCTTCCACCGGAAAAGAAAAATGTAACATGAGGGTATTTTTCAGTTTCAGCAACTCTTAATTGCCTTTTATTATTTTTTTCTAATATTTCACCTAAAGTATCATTTAGATTTGATTTATTAAAAATGACATTAATATTAGAAAATGAGCTGTCATAATTTGTCATAGTAACAAAGTGAAGGTTCATTTTTTTCATATTAAACTCTAAATTATCTTCTTGAGATAATACTTTAGTTAATTCTCGACCTCTGTCTGTTCGAAAATTAAAAAATAAAACTATATCATCTTTACTAATAGTTGATATGGCTTCCCCTTTACTGTTAATTTTTATTATTGGTTTAATAAATTCATCTGTACATCCATTTTTGTAATTTACTTCAATACTATTTACGATATCTGCAGTCTTTTCCCCTTTACCATAAACTAAAGCATCGTAAGCTAGCTTTATTCTTTCCCATCGATTGTCTCTATCCATCGCGTAATATCTACCAGTTATAGAAGCAATTTTTGTTGAGCTATTCTTTACATAATTTTCTAAATCAGATATGTAATTTTTTCCTGACTTTGGATCAACATCTCTTCCGTCAGTAAACCCATGAATATAGGACTCGACATTATACTCTTTTGAGATATCAATAAGTGCCTTAAGGTGACTAGTGTGAGAGTGAACTCCTCCATCACTAACTAAACCTAAAAAATGTATTTTTTTATTATTGGACTTCGCGAAATTGAAGGTTTCGACGATAGTTTTTTCATTTATAAAGGAGTTTTTTTTGATTGACATGTTGATTTTGGCTAAATCCTGGTAAACAATTCTACCAGCTCCTAAATTCATGTGACCGACTTCACTGTTACCCATTTGCCCTTCAGGTAATCCTACATGTAACCCATCGGTTCTTAATGTTGCGTAAGGATACTTACTGTATAAGTTATCAATATAATCTGTATTTGCATTATCAATTGCCGAAACCAGTGGGTCAGGAGAGTTGCCCCATCCATCTAATATCATTAAAATCACTTTTTTTTTCATTACAAACATTGATAATCAAAGATAAAAAAACATACTTAGGCTTTCTTTGTTAATTAATATTATTTAATAATAATTAAACCCCATTAAAATATAATAAGTAACATTATAATTTATTTAAATTAAAGTTTGTGTCAACTTCATAAGGTTTTTTATTTTTTTCAAAAACTATTGCTTTTTTGTTTCCTTTTAAAATGTGATTTTGTCCATTTATAATTAAAAAACTTCCTTCTCTTAGGCCAATAACTTTTTGAGAGTTAAAAAAATGAAATTCTTTAATTCTAGTTTCTCTAGTTTCTCCCATATGCTGATTGTTAGCTATTGGGTCTTGATAATGTGGATTAATATTAAATGGAACAATGTTTAAAGCCTCAAAACTAGATGGATGTATAATTGGCATATCATTACTAGTGCAAATTGAAGGACCACATATATTAATTCCTGCACTAGTTCCAAGATAAGGTTTTCCACTTGTAATCACCTTTTTCAAGGTACTAGTCAAATCGTTATCAATAAGCTGTTTAAGAAGTAAAAATGAATTACCACCTCCAATAAATATTCCATCCGAATCATTTATTGCTTTTTTTAAATCTTTAAACTCATGAATACCACTAATATGAATTCCTAATTTCTTAAAAAAACTAAATGCTATACCTGTATATTTTTCATGACTTAAGCCGTTAGGTCTTGCGTAAGGAATAAATAATATTTTTTTTGAATCTTTAAATAAAGTTTTAATCTCATCCTTTATATAATCTAAATATGTACTACCAAAAACGGTTGAAGTACTAGCCAAAATCATTCTTTTCATATAATAAATTTAAAAAAAAATCAAGTTTTATAATTCAAATTAAACATACTGATTATATTTGTAGAATGCTACTATATTTTTTTAATTTATTTATAAGTGGAGCCGAAATTGCAATAATTCTTTTTATTGCTGTTATTTTTTTAGGAGCTGATAAGATACCAGAACTTGCTAGGAATCTAGCTAGGGGTCTTAATGAAATAAAGCATGCTACAAATGATATTAAAAGAGAAATTAATTCATCTTCTGAATCTATAAAAAAACATTCTATAACTAAAGATGTAGATAAAGAGTTATCTAAAGTTAAAAAAGATCTTGAAGAGTTTTCTGGCTCAATAAAAAGAAAGCTTTAATTTATTTAATTTTTCTACTGATAGTAAGTCCATCCCTAATTGGTAAGATTACAGTATCCATATCCTCTCTTTGACTTAGTAATTTATTATACTTTACAATAGCTTTTGTGGATATGTCTTTTTCTGATATTGGATTTAACACCTTTCCATCCCAAAGTACATTATCAGAGAGTAAAACTCCTCCTATTTTTAATTTACTAATTAAAACATCTAAATATTCAGGGTAGTTATTTTTATCTGCATCTAAAAAAATTAAATCAAAGTTATTATCCATAGTAGGAATAACTTCTAATGCATTTCCTAAATGTTGGATAATGTTATCATTAAAAGGGGATTTTTTAAAATATTTCCTTTGAAAATCATATAACTCCTCATTAATATCTACTGTATGAATTCTACCTCCCTTAGTTAGACCTTCAGATAAACATAATGTTGAATAGCCCGTAAAAGTACCAATTTCTAATATTTTTGTAGGACTAATAATTTTAGAAATAATACTTAATAGTCGACCTTGATGTGCTCCGCTTATCATCCTAGGTTGAAGTACTTTTAAATTAGTCTCTCTATTTAAATCTTTAAGTATTCTAGGCTCTTGCTGGGAGTGTTTAATTATATAATCCTCAAGATGTTCATTTATATAATTCATAAATTATATTAATTGCTTTAATTTTTGTACAAACATATAAATATCTGTAAAGGAATTATACAATGGAGTGGGTGCACAGCGTATAACATTTGGATCTCTCCAATCCGTTATAACGCCAAGATCAGTTAAGTTTTTATGAAAATTTTTATCAGGGTCACTAATTTCTATTGAAATTTGACAACCTCTTGATTGCACATCTTCAGGAGTTATTATTGTAATTTTTGTAGTGTTAAGTTCCTTTAAAAGAAAATCCAAGTAGCTTGTTAGTAAGTTAGATTTTTTACATAGAGCTTCCATTCCTGCGGAGCTAAAAATTTCTAGTGATGCTTTTATTGCAGCCATTGCTAAAATAGTGGGAGTACTAATTTGCCAACCTTCAGCACCTGCCATCGTTTGATAGGGCTCCCTCATATTAAATCTATTTTTCAGATCATTGCCCCACCATCCTCTAAACCTATTAATATCATTATTATAAGCATGTCTTTCGTGGACAAAACATCCAGATAAATTTCCCGGACCTGAATTTAGATATTTATAACTACACCAAATTGCAAAATCAGCTCCAACTTCATGTAGTTCTAACTTAACATTACCAGCAGCATGAGCACAGTCAAAACCAACCATAGAATTGTATTTGTGTCCTAATTCTGTAATTTTTTTTAAGTTAAAATATTCTCCAGTATAATAATTTACTCCTCCAATTAAGATTAGTGCTATTTCATCTTTGTTTTCCAAAAAGATATTTTCTAAATCTTTGTATTTATTTTCTTTATTTTTAGTTTCCCATAGAATTATTCCATCATCAATATTATGACCGTGATGAGATAGTTGAGACTCAACAGCATAAATATCCGAAGGAAAAGCATCAGCCTCTAGAATAATTTTAAACTTACTTTTTGTAGGTCTATAAAAAGAAACCATCATAAGGTGCAGGTTTACAGTTAAAGTATTCATCACAACAATCTCTTGTGGTTTAGCTCCAACTATACTGGCCATTTCATCTGTAAGATAGCTATGGTATTTAAGCCAAGGTTTTTTTGCATTGCTCCAACCTCTAACACCAAGGTTAGCCCAATCTTCCATTTCTTTATCTATAAAAGACTTAGTTGACTTAGGTTGCAGGCCTAAAGAGTTACCACAAAAGTATATAAGTTCTTCTTTGTTTGAGTTTTTTGGAATATGAAAAAGATTTCTGTAATCGGAAAGTGTATCTTCTCGATCTAGTTGTTTTGCAAAGCTTAATGAGTTTTCTAATTTAATCAAAGTTGTATATTTTTATTAAACAAAAAAAAGAATTATAAATATAGAATTTTTGATTTATTGATTTTGATCAATTATTTCAGAAAACTTATACTTAAATCTTTTAAATCTCGGGTCAGATACATTAATTATATATCTATTATTCTTGTTGTTTTTCTTAAAGTCCTGATGATATTTTTCTGCTTTCCAAAATTTAAGAAAAGGATAAGCTTTAGCTGCAACATTAACTTTTAAAGAATTTTTAATCTCTTCAACTTTTTCATTAATGATTTCTTTTTGTTCTTGATTTTGATAAAATATTATAGACCTGTATTGTGTCCCATTATCAGGGCCTTGCCCATTTATTTGCTCAATATTTTGAGTACCAAAATAAACTTCAACTAATTGTGAAAAGCTTATTAGTTTAGGATCATAAATTACTTCAATTGTTTCTGCATGTCCAGTTCTTTGTGTATTAACAATTTCATATGTAGGGTTAGATGTAAAACCACCTGAATAACCACTGATAACTTCATTTACTCCAATTATACTCTCGTATATAGCTTCGACACACCAAAAGCAACCACTTGCAAAATAAGCTCTGTGAACTTCCTCTGTGTTTACTAGAATAGGATCTGAGTTTATGATTAACTTTTGTTTATCTGAAACTTGAGCTTTAGAGCAACTTGCTGCTAATACTAAAATTATAATTATTAATTTATTTCTCATAATTATAAATATAAAAAAAAAGCTCCTATAAAAATAGAAGCTTTAAATTATTTATGTTAATATTTTTTAAATCTTAGAAAAAACTTTTTCCATTTTAGTTGTTTGTTCGTTTGCTAATTCTTCATCAACTAATATTCTACCGCTATGTTCATCAGTTATTATTTTTTTTCTTGAACCAATTTCCATAATAATTTGTGGTGGTATTGTAAAATAAGATCCACCGGCAGCACCTCTTTCTATTGGGACTACAGCAAGTCCATTCTTAACATTATTTCTTATTCTAGTGTAAGCTGAGACTAATCTTTCTTCAATATCTTTTTTACATTTATCAGATTTTATCAGCAAAGCTTCTTCTTCTTTTTTCGTCTCTTCAAGGATAGTATTTAGTTCACTCTTCTTGTGTTTTAAATGTTTTTTTCTCTCAGATAATTTCAATTTAGCTTCATCAATCACCTCATTTTTATGCTCAATTTTAGCAAAAAATTCCTTTATGTTTTTTTCAGCTAACTGTATTTCCAATTCTTGAAACTCAGTTTCTTTAGTTATGGAATTAAACTCGCGATTATTTCTAACATTTTTTTGTTGTTCTGTATATTTTTTTATTAAAACTTTAGCTTCTTCCATAAGATTTTTTTTCATCTTAATCTGCTCGTTTATTGTGTCAACCGAATCGGTTAACTTTCCTAGTCTTGTAGTAAGTCCAGCAACTTCATCTTCTAAATCCTGAACCTCTAATGGAAGCTCTCCTCTTACACTTCTAATAGTATCAACTCTTGAATCAATTAATTGCAAATCGTATAAAGCTCTTAATTTATTTTCTACTGTGATTTCTTTCTTTTTTGCCATGGTTAACTATATTTTACTGGATTACTATTAGTTTCTGTTAAAACGATTGCAAAATTAGTAATTTTTTCTGTAAGAAAAGTATGTATTACGTTTTTTGTGTATTGTTCACTTTCGTAATGTCCAATATCTGTTAATAATATCTTTTTATCAGCCTTAAAAAAATCATGATATTTTAAATCTGAAGTTATATATGCATCTGCTTTTGAAGTAATTGCATTATTAATAGCAAAACTTCCTGACCCTCCTAAAACAGCAACTGTTTTAATTTTTTTACCTAAAAATTCAGAGTGTCTAATTAGTTTTGTATTCATTTTATTTTTTAAGTGACTTATGAATTTTTCTTCATCCATACTTTTATTCAGCTTGCCAATCATTCCTAAGCCAATATTTTGATTAATGTTTTCTAATGAAATTATTTCATAAGCAAATTCATCATAAGGATGTTTTATTTTTAATGCATTCAATATTTCAGTTTCTTTATGCATTGGAAATGTAAAAGAGATTTTAACTTCTTTAACTTCTGTTTGAATACCTTTACTTCCTATGACTGGATTTGATTTGTCATTCCCTCTAAAAGTTCCAATTCCATTAACAGCAAAACTACACTCATCGTAATTACCAATTGTTCCTGCACCTGAATTAAACAATTCAATTTTTATGGCTTCTAGATTTTTGCTTGGTAAGTAGGTTGTTATTTTTTTTATTGTGCCTTTTTTTGGAACTAAAATCTTAGTGTCTTGCAATTCAAGTTTATCACATATTACTTTATTAACTCCAACAATTGAGTTATCCATTGCAGTGTGAATCGCAATAATTGAAATCTCATTTTTGATGCATTTATTTACAATTCTCTCTACATAATTTTTATTCGTTAGCTTTTTTAGTCCATCAAAAATTATCGGATGAAAACTTACAATTACATTACATTTTTTTTGAATAGCTTCATCCACGACACTTTCAATCGTGTCTAAGCAAACAATTATTCCACTTACCTTAAATTGATCATCTCCAACTATAAGCCCTACATTGTCATAGTCCTCTGCATAACAAAATGGATACTTGTCGTTAAGTATTTTAATTATATCTTTTACAATCATTTCTTTTTGTATTTATTATCAAAGATAAATAATTACTTTAGTTGGATGAAATTGATAAGAAAGTTCTTGTTTTTTATTTCCCCTTTGTATTATATGGTTTCTTTTATTAGAAACTTATTGTATGACACTTCTTTAATTAAATCAACTAAGTTTAATCTTCCTGTTATAGGAATAGGCAATCTAGCAATTGGAGGTACTGGTAAGTCTCCCATGACTGAGTATTTGATTAATTTACTGTCTAACGAATTTGATATAGCTACTTTAAGTAGAGGCTACGGTAGAAAAACAAATACTTTTAAAATTGCTACTAAAGATTCAACTCATTTTGATATTGGAGATGAGCCACTTCAGTTTTATAATAAATATGATAATTTAATTGTTTCTGTGGATAACAATAGAGTTAATGGGATTAAAAATTTACTACAAATTGCTACCCCTCCTGATGTAATTCTATTAGATGATTCTTACCAACATAGAAAATTAATTCCAGGTTTATCAATTTTATTATCTGATTATAGTAACCTTTATTACGATGATTATATTTTGCCATTTGGAGATTTAAGAGAGCCTCGTTCCTCTAGTAAAAGGGCAGATATAATAATTGTAACGAAATGTCCTAATAATTTATCCAATAGTAAAAAACTTTATATAAAATCTAAGCTTCAATTAAAAGTAAGTCAAAAATTATTCTTCAGCTCTGTAGATTATTCTAAAAATGTATTTATTGGAAACAAAAGCGTAGAATTTATAAATTTCATCACTCAAAAATTTACTTTAGTTACTGGGCTCGCTAACTCAAATCACTTAGTGAATTATTTGTCTGAAAACAATTGTGATTTTAATCATATTAAATTTAAAGATCATCATAATTATAAATCTAAAGATTTAGATAATGTTGATAATAATGGGAATATTCTAACTACAGAAAAGGATTATGCAAAATTAATTGAGACATTTCCTGAAAGAAATATCTACTACTTACCGATTAAAGTAGGTGTTGAGTCTAAACAAGAATTCGATAAAATAATTCTTAATTATTGTAGATAATTAATTAATATGTTTTTGAGCTTTGTAGGAAGATCTTACTAGCGCACTACTTTCTACGTGTTTGAAGCCTAAGCTTAAACCTATATTTCTATATTCATCAAATTCGTCTGGAGTTACAAATCTTTTTACACTTAAGTGTTTTTTACTAGGCTGTAAGTACTGACCAATTGTTACAACATCCACATCAGCGTTTTTTAAATCATGTAAAGTTTCAATAACCTCTTCTTTAGTTTCTCCTAGACCAAGCATAATTCCTGATTTAGTCCTCCTTTGTCCTTGGTCTTTCATGTACTTAAGTACCTTCAAGCTTTTTTCATATTTAGCTTGGATTCTAACTTCTCTAGTTAATCTTTTTACGGTTTCAATATTGTGAGAGATAACTTCTGGTTTAGCAGCTACTAACCTATCAATATGTCTTTCAATTCCTTGGAAATCTGGTATTAATGTCTCTAATGTAGTTCCTGGATTCATTCTTCTTATAGCCTCTATAGTTTCAACCCACATAAGACTTCCCATATCTTTCAAGTCATCTCTGTCAACACTAGTGATAACTGCATGCTTTATGTTCATAATTTTTATTGATCTTGCAACCTTTTCAGGTTCTGACCAGTCTAATGATTCAGGTCTACCAGTTTTTACTCCACAAAACCCACATGATCTGGTACAAATATTTCCTAAAATCATAAATGTAGCAGTTCCTTCTCCCCAACACTCACCCATGTTAGGGCAGCTACCAGAAGCGCAAATGGTATTAAGCTTGTACTTATCTACTAGTCCTCTTAATTCAGTGTATTTTTGACCTGTTGGTAGTTTAACCCTTAACCATTTAGGCTTGGGTAATATTGACTGAAATTTTTTTGTTGTTTTAATGCTTTCCATAAATTATCCTCAAAGATATGAATTATGTCAAATAAACAACTATAATATTGATAAATACCACACTCCAAAACCTATTAAAAATATCACTCCAAGTATACTTAATAAGTGCATTATTTTTGATGGTCTATACTTTTTTGGAGTATGTGAACTGCTAATCAATATGTAATTAATTATAGCATAAAAGGGAGCTGTTATAAACGACACTATTGTTGCGATTTTAACTAAAGCACCCATTTCTGATATAAAATTAAAAAATATAAAAATAGTACCTACAATAAGTAATATTAGCCAAAACAGGTATCCGTTTTTAAATTCTTTATTAAAAATTAATTGAGTGGCTTTATGCATTGATCTTGGCGAAGCATCTAAAGTTGTTATTGTTGTACTAAACATTGTAGTGAATGTGGCTAAGCCTATTATTAGATACGCCCAGGACCCAAAGTTCGAAGTATACATCTCAATTAATTGGTTTGCAAATACACTTGCAGAGTTACTAAAACTTAAATTATTATTGTTCATTACAAAATAGCCAAGTAGCATAAAACTAACACCTAAGATAATAGTTCCTAAATATCCTATATTAAAATCAAATAAAGTAGTTTTCATTTTTTGTCTTCCATCTGATTTTTTCTTTTCAATTGTCCATAATGAATGCCAGACTGAAATATCAAGAGGGGCAGGCATCCAGCCCATAAAAGCTATCAAGAAAATAATTTCACTATTATTTTTGGGTAATACTTGAGAATAATCAATTTCATATGTAAAATTATTAAATGCTAATATAGTAGCAAAGACAGTGCTTATAGCTAATATTAAAATTACAATCTTAATCATTCTGTCCAGCATTTTATATTTTCCAAAATATAAAAGGATACCACTTAGAGATAAGATTATGATTGTCCAAACTTCAACGCTTATTATATTATTGGTTAAAGAGCTGGCAATACCAGCCGTAACTATAGTAACAGCAGTTTGAATTGTAAACATTGTAGCAAAAGAAATGAGGATATAAAACCTTAAAATATTTTTACCCAATTTTTTGTAACCTTCCAAAAGGCTTTCTCCAGTTGCATTGGCATAACGTGGACCGTATTGAAAGAAAGGAAACTTAAATAAATTAACTAATAGTAACGCCCATATTAAACCAATACCAAAATCTGCACCAGCCCTTGTTGATTGAACTAAATGTGAAACACCAATTGCAGCACCGGCAAATAGTATGCCTGGACCTAATTTTTTTACAAAACCGAACATAGATTAATTATTCTGTTGAACAGTCTTTAAACTCTTCAGGAAGTTTTCCACAGTAGCCACAAGGATCATTATTTTTATTTAACATAGGGTTTTGACTGGCACATGTGCCTGAAAATTCTCCATCTTTTTTAGCCCATATTTTAATGCTAATTCCAAGGACCGCTAAGCCCATAAAAATTATTGTAATTAAAATTAATCCCATAGTTCTCTAATTATTTAGTTGCTTATTGATGGCTAATTTGTTGTGCTTTATTTTTTTTGTTTATTAATACTCTAAAAGTAAGTTATATAATATTCACTTCATTTTCCAACTTTATATCAAAAATAAATTGAATAGCTTTCTCAATACTTAAGGAAAATTCAAGTATCTCTTTACCTGTTGCATTACCATAATTCACTAATACGAGTGCTTGATTTTTATGTACCCCATAGTCCTTTATTCTTTTACCTTTAAATCCTGCTTTTTCAATTAGCCATCCTGCAGGAATTTTATAATTTTCATCTGATATTTTATAATTAGGAATATTCTTGAAGTTAAGTTTTAATTTTTCTAGTTGTTTCTTTTTAATTATAGGGTTTTTAAAAAAACTCCCACTGTTTCCTATTTTTTTAGGATCTGGTAACTTTTCTTTTCTTATTTGAGTTACAATATTAGCGATATCATTTATTTTAGGATTTCCTATACCTAATGATATTAATTTTTCATTTATAGAGCCATAATCAACTTTTAACTTATGATTAGCGTGGGTTAATTTTAATTTTACACTTAAAATAATGTAATTTTTATTTTTCTTAAAAATTGAATTTCTATATTCAAACTGACAATCAACTTTAGAAAATTCTACAATTTCATTCGTATTAACATCAAGTACTTCACAAGAAGTAAATACATCCTTTAATTCAACTCCATAGGCACCTATATTTTGAATTGGTGCAGCACCTGTGTTTCCAGGGATTAATGATAGGTTTTCAATGCCTCCAAGATCATTTTTCAAACACCATATAACAGCTTCATTCCAGTTTTCTCCTGCTTTTATATTTACTTCTGTATAGTTGTTGTCTATTTTTTTAGAGCTTATGCCTTTTATGTTTAAATGTATGACTAAGCCTTCAATTTTTTTTGTAATTAGGATGTTACTACCACCACCTATAAATATTTTTTCTTTTGACTCATTTGAAGATATAATTTTTTTTAATTCGTTTATTGATGAGATGCTAGTGAATTGATTTGCTATGGCGTCAACTCCAAAAGTATTATGGTTGATTAAAGAAAAATTATTTACAATTTTCATTAGCTATTGTATTTTTCTAAAGCTTTCTTTAGTATTTGGGTTGAAGTTTTTAAATCCTTCTCATTTAATACATATGCAATTCTTATTTGATTTTTACCTAAACCTTCAGTGGAATAAAATCCTTCTGCAGGCGCAACCATAATAGTTTCATTGTCAAGATTGAATTTTTCTAACATCCATTGAGCAAAGTCACTAGCATCTTCTATTGGTAGTTCAACAACACAGTAAAATGCACCTTTAGGAGTGGCAACCTTTAATCCATCAATTTTTCTAAGTTCAGAAATTAATAAATCTCTTCTTGAGACATATTTTGCATTAATTTCTTCAAAATAACTTTGAGGAGTTTCAAGAGCAGCTTCACTTGCAATTTGTGCATAAGTTGGAGGTGATAATCTAGATTGGGCAAATTTCAAAACTGTTTTAATTACACTTTTATTTTTGCTAACTACACAGCCTATTCTAGCACCACACATGCTATACCTTTTAGAAACACTATCTATCATTATAGCGTTCTGTTCTATTGAGCTTTCTTCCATTATAGAGTAGTGTGAATCTCCATCATAAGTAAACTCTCTATATACTTCATCTGAAATTAGAAATAAATCATGCTTTTTGACAATTTTAACTAATTTTTTTATTTCTTCTTTTGAGTAAAGATATCCAGTAGGGTTATTTGGATTACAGATTAAAATAGCCTTAGTTTTTTTTGTTATTAATTTTTCAAAATCTTCAATAGGAGGTAATGAAAAATTATCTTCTATAGTAGAAACTACTGGTACTATTTTCAGGCTATTAGCTACTGAAAATCCATTATAATTAGCATAGAAAGGTTCTGGGACTATTAGTTCATCATCTTTATCCATAATGCTCCCAAAAGTGAATAAAAGAGCTTCACTAGCTCCACTAGTGACTATAATTTCTTTAGAGTTAATATTTATATTTTTTGTGTCATAGTACTTAACTAGTTTACTGCGATACTGTTCTGACCCTTCAGATCTTGAATATGCCAAGACCTTAATATTATTATTTCTTACAGCATCCAGTGCAATTTTTGGGGTTTCGATATCAGGTTGACCAATATTTAACTGATAGACCTTGACACCTCTTTTTTTTGCATCTTCAGCGAAGGGAACTAATTTCCTTATTGGAGATTCTGGCATTAAGATACCTTTATTTGAAATTTTTGGCATTAAATCAATATTTAAAATTTTTCAATAATACTTTTAGGTTTTTTTTTGGCAATAACTGGTTTTGAGTTGTCTTCAACTTTACCTTTTATAGTTAGTAATACTGTTGGGTTTGTAGCATTTGAACCAACAGAAATTGTTTTTTTAAAGGGCATTACTCTTCTGGTATCATATCTCACTTCAATCTCTCCATTTTCACCTGGTAAAATAGGTTGTTCTGGTTTTTTTGGAATTGTACAGCCACATGAAGCTTTAACATTAGTAATAATTAGTGGTGAATCACCTGTATTAGTGAATTTAAAAACTCTTACTCCATCAGCACCTTTCTCCATAGTTCCGTAATCAATCACATAGGACTCAAATTCAATTTGAGCACCTTTATTTTGTGCACAAACAGTTAAATTTATTATAGCAACACAAATTATTATTATTAAGTTTTTCATTAAATTTAGTTTTTATTTTTTTTAAGTAAATCAAGGAGATAAATATAATTATTATTCCTTAGATAAAGAAATATAAGTACTTTTGTAAATCAATTTATAATTTATATTAATATGAGTGTTTTACCAAACTATATTTCTTCTGACGTCGAACAAAAATGGTATTCATATTGGTTAAAAAACAAATACTTCCATTCTACTCCTGATGACAGAGAGCCTTATACTATAGTTATTCCTCCACCAAATATTACAGGGATCTTACACATGGGACATATGCTTAATAATACTATTCAAGATATTTTAATTAGAAGAGCTAGGTTGCAAGGTAAAAATGCTTGTTGGGTTCCAGGTACTGATCATGCTTCAATAGCAACTGAAGCTAAGGTAGTAGATAGTTTAAAAAAACAAGGGATTAATAAAAACGACTTAGATAGAGAAACTTTTTTAAAACATGCATGGGAGTGGAAAAATAATTACGGTGGAATTATTTTAGAGCAACTAAAAAAGTTAGGGTGCTCTTGTGATTGGGATAGAACTAAATTTACTATGGATGACTCTATGAGTGATTCTGTAATTTCTACATTCATAGACTTACACAAAAAAGGTCTTATTTATAAGGGTTATAGAATGGTTAATTGGGACCCGGAAGCTATGACAACCCTTTCTGATGAAGAGGTTAATTATATAGAAAGAAAGGATAACCTTTATTACATAAAATATAGAATTGAAAATGAAGATAATTTTATTACAATAGCAACTACAAGACCTGAAACAATTTTTGGTGATAGCGCTATTTGTATTAATCCCAATGATATTAGATTCAAAAATTTAAAAAACAAGAGGATCATTGTCCCTATTTGTAACAGATCTGTTCCAGTTATTGAAGACGATTATGTAGATATTGAATTTGGCACAGGTTGCTTAAAAGTTACTCCTGCACATGATTTAAACGATAAACTAATAGGGGATAGGCATAACCTTGAAGTTATAGATATTTTAAATGACGATGCTTCACTAAATAAGCATGGATTAGAATTTGAAGGAAAAAATAGATTTGTAGCTAGGAAAGAGATTGTAAAAAAATTGACCGAATTAGGTTTGTTAGATAAAACTGAACAAATAATTCATAATGTTGGAGTTAGTGAAAGAACTAATGCTATTATAGAACCAAAGTTTAGTGATCAGTGGTTTTTAAAAATGGAAGAATTAGTTAAGCCTGCTATAAAGTCAGTCTTAGAGGATGGTGAAATTAAATTATTTCCAAAGAAATTTGAAAATACATATAGACATTGGTTAGAAAATATTAGAGATTGGAATATATCTAGGCAACTTTACTGGGGTCAACAAATCCCTGCTTATTATTACGGTACTGCAAAGGAAGATTACGTTGTTGCAAGTAATATTGAAGATGCATTAGTTATTGCTATAGAAAAGACAAAAAATAAAAGTTTAAAATTAACTGATTTAAGACAAGAATCTGATGTTCTTGATACTTGGTTTTCATCTTGGTTATGGCCAATAAGTGTTTTTGATGGTATTAATAATCCAGATAATGATGAAATTAATTATTATTACCCCACTAATGATTTAGTTACCGGTCCAGATATTTTATTCTTTTGGGTAGCGCGTATGATAATAGCAGGTTATGAGTTCAAGAATGCTAAGCCTTTTTCAAATATTTATTTAACTGGATTAGTTAGAGACAAACAAAGAAGAAAAATGAGTAAATCATTAGGTAACTCACCTGATGCATTGAAATTGATTAAGGATTATGGTGCAGATTCTGTACGAGTAGGCTTATTACTTAGTTCTTCAGCAGGTAATGACTTAATGTTTGATGAATCTTTATGTAAGCAGGGTAAATCCTTTTCAAACAAAATATGGAATTCATATAAATTAATTAATGGCTGGGATGTTAAAGAAATCGATCAGCCTGATCATTGTAAATCATCCATACACTGGTATGAAAATAAGTTTCAGTCTGTTTTAGTTGAAATAGAAGATCATTTTAGTAAATATAGACTTAGTGATGCTCTGATGTGTGTTTATAAACTTATTTGGGATGATTTTTGTAGTTGGTTTTTAGAACTTATTAAGCCTGAATACCAGCAACCTATAGATAAAACTACTTTTGATTCGGTAATAAAAATAGTTGAAAATAATTTAAGAATTCTTCATCCATTTATGCCTTTTATTTCTGAAGAGATATGGCAAAATATTTCAGATAGAGATCCAAGTCAAGCTTTGATAGTTTCAAGATGGCCTTCTGTTAATAAAATTGATAAAACCATTATTGAAGATTTTGATTTTATTTCTCAAGTAATAAGTGCAATTCGAACTATTAGAAAAGAGAAAAACTTGTCGTTTAAAAATCCAATTGAGCTACATGTTTTAAATAATGAAAATTTCCCTTCTAATTTAGATTCAATGATTATAAAACTATGTAATATTAGTAAAGTAGTTTATACTGAAAAAGAAGTAGAGAACTCACTTTCGTTTAGAGTTAAATCAAACAATTATTATGTACCAGTTGATAACAGTCATGTAAATGTTGAGGAAGAAATTCTTAAACTCAAAACAGAATTAAAATATACAGAAGGTTTTTTAAACTCGGTTCAAAAGAAACTATCTAATACTAGATTTGTAGAAAATGCACCAGAACAGGTGATTCAAATTGAAAGAGCTAAGGAACAAGATGCAATATCTAAAATTAAAGCTTTAAAGGACTCATTGAATAGCCTAGAAGTGTAGATGTTTTAAATATTTGCAATGATATCTTCTGCCCCTTTTACTTTTTGATTTAGTTTGACATTTATCTTTGTATTTAGGGGTAAAAACAAATCAACTCTTGATCCAAATTTTATAAAACCGGCATCCTCTCCTTGATTAACTTTTGAGCCTTTTTTAGCATAATTTACAATTCTTCTTGCTAAGGCTCCAGCGATTTGTCTGTAAAGAACCTCTACAGATGATTCATTTTTTATAACTATAGTTGTTCTTTCATTTTCTGTACTAGATTTTGGATGCCAAGCAACCAAGTATTTGCCAGGATGATATTTAGAAAACAGCACTTCTCCACTTACAGGATACCTTGTTACATGAACATTAATAGGGGACATAAAAATACTAACCTGGATTCTTTTATCTTTAAAATATTCAGGTTCATAAACTTCTTCTATTACAACTACTTTTCCATCTACTGGAGATACTACTTGGTTATCTCCAAAGCTTGTAATTCTTTTAGGGTTTCTAAAAAATTGTAAAACTAGTATTAACTCTCCAATTAGTAGAAGTTGAATATACATCTTGTAATCAATTGAAAAATAATCCAATAGAAAAAATATAATTACAATTAAGCTAAATGTAATTAATATGATTTTATGACCTTCTTTATGAAACATAGTCTAAAAAAATTAAAAATAAATATATAAATGGTGATGCAAGTATTACGCTGTCTAGCCTATCCAATAGCCCTCCGTGTCCAGGTAGTATTATTCCACTATCCTTTACTTTAGCTTGTCTCTTGTATTTTGATTCTAGTAAATCTCCTATAGTACCAAAAACACTCACAATAATACTAATAAATAACCAGTTTGAATTAGTTAAACTGGAATCTGTAAAATAACTAATTGCATAACTACCTAAACATGTGAAAAACAACCCTCCAAAAAAGCCCTCAATAGTCTTATTTGGAGAAACGCTTTCAAATAGTTTTTGTTTGCCAAAGTTTTTGCCAATTATATAAGCAAACGAATCATTTATCCAAGCGAGTACAAAGAAACCTAGTATAATACTGGAATTAAATCCTGTAAAGAACATTGGGATTAATGCAATAAACACAAATGAACTAGATAAATAAAAAGTAGAAGCTATATAATTTTTTGATAAAAATCTTGGTAGATCTTTTTTTATAAAAAGATCTCTAATTAAAAATATTAAAACAAAAATACTGAATACCAAAAGTATCTCTTTGCTTTCGTTGAAAAAAGAGTTGCTGATTAAAGTATATTCAAAATATGTAAAGTAAAAATAAAGAAGAGTAAAAATTATATGAGAAATAGTTCTTTTTTGATTAACTAATCTGCTGAACTCAATATTGCATATTATTCCAAAAACAAACACTAATATTATAAACGCTATTTGTGATTGTAGAGACAGCAAAAACAATGATGCATAAACTAAACCAGAAACTGTCCTTTTTAAAAGCTCTTTCAACTTAATTAATTATTGATTTTCTAACAATATCAAATATAAGTTTTTTGAACTACTTCCATAGCTTAAAAAATCTTTATCATTACAATCTTTAAAATGCTTTAAGTTTGTTATGTTACTTGGAATTAATTTTCCGCTATTTTTAATCCCTGTTAACCCTTCACTTATGTTATTGATTAGTTGATCAGTTTTAGCTAAAATTATAATATCAGTTGGAAGTTCAGCTAGTTTTTTTTCTGCAACTTGATTAGATGATATTAATATAGACCCATCATCAGCAATTAAATATTCACATGTGGATACAAGACAAATAGAATTATCATTGATATCTTTTGAAAAAGAATATTCTAACCTAAATCTTTTAGAAATAGTTTTATCAATGCAAATTAAATTAGATTTATCCCAACTATTTTCATTTAGAATTAATGCTATATTTTCATTTACTTCCTTTTCGTTATCGGAGTATAAAAATTTACCTCCATTTTGTATGAAATTTTTAACAAATCTATTATCAGTTGGAGATTCAAGTTTAGGCATAAAATCGCTTTCCTCTTCAAGATTAGTCTTGCTAGAAGCTTTTGTTTTTTTACCCTTATTGAATATATTTTTGAAAAAATTCAAATTAGAAAATATAGATTACATATATATCCAAATATATAAATTCAAATATTAATTATATGTATATATATTATGAATTTATCACTTCTTTATCAAAAGGCCTTTTGCCAAATATTTTTTCTAAATTATCTTTAAAAATAACTTCTTTGTCTAATAATACTTCTGCTAGTTCTACTAATTTAGCTCTGTTGTTTTCTAATAACTTTATAGCTCTTTGATATTCTTTTTCAATTATTGATGAAATTTCTTTATCAATTGTTTCTGCAGTTTTTTCACTATATGGTTTTGTAAACCCATATTCATTCCCATTCGAGGAATCATAATATGTTATATTTCCAACTTTGTCATTTAATCCATACACAGTAACCATTGCCCTTGCTTGTTTTGTTACCTTTTCTAGGTCACTAAGGGCTCCAGTTGATATCTTATTAAAGATGACCTTTTCTGCAGCTCTACCACCCAATGCAGCACACATTTCATCTAGCATTTGCTCAGGTCTAACAATTAGTCTTTCCTCGGGTAAATACCATGCTGCACCTAGAGATTGTCCTCTTGGTACTATAGTTACCTTAACTAATGGAGCTGCGTGTTCCAACATCCAACTAACTGTCGCATGCCCAGCTTCATGATACGCCACAGCTTTTTTCTCTGCTGGAGTTATTATTTTATTTTTTTTCTCTAATCCACCCACAATTCTGTCAACTGCATCTAAAAAATCTTGTTTACCTACTGATTTTTTATTTTTTCTTGCAGCTATTAGTGCAGCTTCATTACAAACATTTGCAATGTCAGCACCAGAAAAACCTGGAGTTTGTTTTGATAAAAACTCTACATCTAAATTTGTAGCTTTTTTCAACGGTCTTAAGTGAACTTTAAAAATTGCTTTTCTTTCTCTTACATCTGGTAGGTCTACAAATATTTGTCTATCAAATCTTCCAGCTCTCATCAATGCTTTATCTAGTACATCAGCTCTGTTTGTTGCAGCTATTACAATAACATTTGTATTAGTACCAAAACCATCCATTTCTGTTAGTAATTGATTTAATGTATTTTCACGTTCGTCATTACCTCCAGTCATGTTGCTTTTACCTCTAGCTCTACCTATAGCATCAATTTCATCAATAAATATGATTGCCGGAGACTTATCTTTAGCCTGCTTAAATAAATCTCTAACTCTAGATGCACCAACTCCAACAAACATTTCAACAAAATCTGATCCAGATAAGGAGAAAAACGGAACTTTTGCTTCTCCAGCTACAGCTTTTGCTAGTAGTGTTTTACCAGTACCCGGAGAACCTACTAACAATGCCCCTTTTGGAATTTTTCCGCCAAGTGCTGTATATTTGGACGGGTTTTTTAAAAAATCAACTATTTCTTGAACCTCTTCTTTAGCTCCTTCCATACCTGCTACATCCTTAAATGTTGTTTTCACATCTGTCTTTTCGTCAAAAAGTTTAGCTTTTGACTTACCAATATTAAATATCTGTCCACCACCACCAGAACCGCCTGATGACATTTTACGCATAACAAAAATCCAAACACCTATAATCAAAACAAATGGTAGCATAGATAATAACAAATCACCCCAAATATTTTGCTCAGTTACGTAATTAACTTCTATTACTAAATTATTTTCCTCTTCATTTCTTTTTAATCTATTTTCAAAATTCTGTAAATCACCAAATTCAAACTTATAACTCGCTGTTTGGGCAGATAGAGGAAAATATGCTTTTATTGTTTCTTTATGAATATCTTTAGAGGAAGCCTCTTCAGTTAAATAAACTTTAACTTCTCTCTTATTTATTATTTCAATTCTCTCTACATCACCCATAGAAACATACTCAAAAAACTTTGAGGGAGTTGTTTGATTAGCATCATTTGATGCTATTCCACCTGAAAACACTTGTAATAAAATGAATAAAAATATTATTCCACCATAAAACCAATATTGATTAATTTTAGGAGCTTTTTTATTATTTTTTTTATTTGTCATTTATTTTATTTTAATCTTTAGATTTAACTTTGGTTAATTTTGCATCCCCCCACAAACTTTCAATATCATAATATTCTCTTTTATGCTTTTGAAAAACATGTACAACTACATTGATATAATCCATTAAAACCCATTCTCCATTGTCATTTCCTTCAATATTCCATGGCTTATCTTTTAATTCTTTACTTACATGTTTTTGTATAGAACCAACTATTGCATTTACCTGTGTGTTGGAGTTTCCTTCACAAATGATAAAATAATCACATACAGAATTCTCTAATTCACGTAAATCTAAAATATTAATATCTTTTCCTTTAATTTCTTCAATTGCCTCAATAATACTATAAATCAAGGAATCCTCACTATTTTTTTTCTTAACCACTTATCAGTTTTATATTTGTGCAAAGTTATTATTTTTTTTACTTTAAACACATGAATATAATCAAACTTAATGCCATTGATTCCACAAATGATTATTTAAAGAATTTATTGGATAAAAAACCTGTCATTAATTATACAGTAGTTACCGCAAATTTTCAAAATAAAGG
>Ga0209384_1000379_pt1 | contig 29336 bp, 21 predicted proteins | sample CoawatmetaG05DNA_FD_187511 | JGI IMG/M metagenome (GOLD analysis project Ga0209384, IMG submission 187511) | Marine microbial communities from the West Antarctic Peninsula - Coastal water metaG058-DNA (SPAdes) (version 2) | ecosystem: Environmental > Aquatic > Marine > Coastal ... | reverse complement strand
TAGTACCACTAAATTAGTGGTACTAATTTGTACTCATTGTCAAAAATGACAATGAGTACTAAATATTAGTCAACTTTGTCTGGTACTAAAATTAGTACCACTAAATTAGTGGTACTAATTTGTACTCCAGTCCTCGAGAGGGCGCGAATTCTAAATATTAGTCAACTTTGTCTGGTACTAAAATTAGTACCACTAAATTAGTGGTACTAATTTGTACTCATTGTCAAAAATGACAATGAGTACTAAATATTAGTCAACTTTGTCTGGTACTAAAATTAGTACCACTAAATTAGTGGTACTAATTTTAGTACCAGACAAAGTTGGCCTGCCTGCCACAATGCTGCGCGAGAAATGCGTGGAGCTGCTCGGATTCGCCCTTTTCGAACTGCCCTGCTCGTGGGTGCCCTTTCCGTGGTGGTCGAGACACTCGGCAGGGTGCATGCATACTTGCTTGTTCTCTTCCGAGCGCGCGAGGTTGGAGTCGCCCGGAAGCGGCGCGGGCCGGCGCGCGGACTTATAAGAGCCGCGCGCCGCGTGCAATGGTGTCCGAGGGCACGTACGTGGTGCTCGTCGAGTTTGCGCTCTTCGTGGTGGGGGGCGCGGGTGCGCTGCTGCTGCACAGCGAGCAGGCGTGCCTGCGCCTCGACGCGGCCGGCGTCGAGTGTCTCGAGGAGGGCCCGATCTACTTCGCGGTGCTGTACGGGGCAGGCCTCGCGGCCAGCGCCGCTGCGCTGCTGATGCTCGGCGCGAGCGTGGTGCTCACGGCGCTCGTGCCCGGGCGGCACTCGGCCTCGGTCGAGGGCATGGCGCTCGCCGCGCTGCACTGGCAGGCCGCGGTCGCCGTCACGCTCGTCGGGACAGTGCTCGTGGCGTGGCAGCAGCACGGCAACGAGCGCCACGCCCTCTTCGCGGTGCTGCTGCGCACGAGCATCGGGCGCGCCGAGCACGAGTATCTCACGAAGCTCTACGCCGTGTGCGTCTTCGTGTACCTGGGCTTCCTCGTGGCGTTTGCGCTCGTGCTCTACGTCGGCGTCGCCCGCGCCGGCAACAGCAGCGAGCCGCACCGCCTGTACTCGCTCAGCGTGTCGATGCTGCTGCTCGCGGTGTTCGTGCAGCGCTGGCTCTCCGCGTACCGGCGCCGGGTCTGCGACAACGTGGCCGTGGACGCGTGCATGCCCGCGCTCGCGCGCTTCCGCGCGTCGTGGTTCGAGCCGGAGTACGACACCGCGTACGAGACCGGCCTGCTGCTCGCCGCGCTCGCGGTGTGCGACGTGGTGGGCGCGAAGGCCCGCTCGGTCTTCATGAAGCATCGCCGGCTGAAGCCCTTGCTCATGCTCGTCTTCCTGGCCTCGCGCTTCGCCGTGCTCTTTGCGCTCGGCATTGTCGTGTTGCAGCTCGAGTACGACTACCCAGCGCTCTGGTACTGGAACGCCGGGCTGTGGGGCGCGGGCGCGCTGTGCTCGCTGCTCGACACCGTGGCCTTCGGCTTCGTCGAGAGCGACGCGCCCGCAGCGGCCGTCGTCCTCGGGAGAGCGCGAGAGGCGCCGCAGCCGGCGCTCGACGTCGCCGTCGGGCGCCGCATCGTGCTCCGACGCAAGAAGCTCGACCTGTTCGACGGGAGCCCGCAGCTCGACGACCACAAGAAGACGGCGTGAGGTCGCTGCCGTCGTCGACCGTATTCACGAGGCTCGGGCACGTGAGTCTGTGGCGACACCACCAAAATAAATCAAAGATATCTGTGATCCTCAAAGCCCATGTCTCTTTCTCCTGGATCAAAGCACATGTCGCTTTCTCCTGATTCAAAGTATCTTTCTATTTCGTCTCTGTCGATGTTTTCGTATGCGCTCATATTCATGTCTTCGTCTACGTCCCTGTCTTTGCAAAGCGAGTCATAGAAGTCTTTGTCTTCGCTCCCATATATTTCTTCCATGTCCGTACGGTGTATTTGTTCTTTTCTTATTCGTTCTTCTCTTCTTCGTTCAAAACTTTCGATTCGTTCTTCTCTTCTTCGTTCTTCTCTTCTTCGTTCTTCTCTTTCATAAGACTTGTAGTATGTTGCTTCTAATGAGTGTTCAAATTCTGAATCAGAATCGTCCTCGTCGTGATGATGCAGACTCAGCCCCCTGCTATCGCGTGTGTCGTGAAATCGCATGTCATGCAACCATTGCGTGTGGCAATCAAGTTGTCGAGATATATCCTTCATACTTATATTCGTGGAGCGGTCAACTCTGCATTGGTAGTAGCTCAAACGAATTTGTGCACGGTCGCAACGTTCAAAGACTTTTTTCATTTGCGCCAGCTCTGTCGTCTCATTCTCTTCGATGGCCTGTATCTCTTTTAGTATGGCAATTTTATCCGACTGTCGTTTGACGCTGGCCATGCCCAGCTTGCTTAACAGCAAACGCAAAGATTTTTCGCCTTGTGCGCCCGTTTGTGCTGCTGCATTGTGCACGTGCTCTGGTAAACGCGTGTGCATGTCACGCATGCTCGCATACGATGCTGGCAATGCTTTTTCCCGCAGATAGTTCAAGCGTAGTTTTTCAGCGTCCATAGAAGCACGCAGCGCGTACCCCTCAAGATGCAAGTGCTCTATCAGTGCTAAGTCGTTGTTGTATTCTTCATAAGTAATTCTTGATGGGAATACTGTGCGACCCGGTCTTCGCAAGCTCCTCAGTGCGTGGCCCCATTCAAAAATCTGAGATTCTCCATCGACATCCATCTCCGTAACGCTGTAGGGGCCTTTTATACAGAAGGCGGCCAGACATTCTCACGAAACGAAATATAGCTGGCGCAGCACATACAGATGTACGTTGATTTATTCAAAATAAACGACAAGCTCATTCGCCCTCGGCCAGAGTGGCTTTTGTCGGCAGGGTGCCTGCTGCACGCGGCGAGGCCGGCCGCCGCACCATGGCGTCCGCGCCGAGCGAGAAGAAGCCCGCGCCGCTCTCGAAGGAGGTCCGCCTGCTGCTGGCGCAGGCAAACGTGACGCCCGAGCTCGCCGAGGAGAAGCTGCTGCAGCGCGCGGGCGCGCAGATGCAGGAGTATCTGAAGGTCGCGAGCTACCGCCTCGACCGGGAGCACATGACGAGCGCCGTCGACGCCGGGCAGGCTGCGCAGATCAACGAGCTGCTCGCGTGTCTGAACCAGCGGGAGCGCGCGCGGTGAGGTCTCAGCCGGGCTGCGCGGGCCCGGCGCCCCTGCGCGCGTGCATGAACCCGTACGCACAGGCGCAGAGCGCGAGCAGCGTGAGCTCGACCGCCTGCACGAGCCTCATCTGGTGCGCCATGACGTTGCGCAGGAGCAGCGCGCTCAGCACCGCCAGGCCCACGCCGGCGAGCAGCAGCGTGTCGGTGTGGCGCGGCTTGGCGATGCCGGCCATGAGGAAGAGCGCGATGCACACGAGGGCCACGTACGTGGGGTACGACAGAAAGACCTGCCGCTGCGGGTCCGGCAGCACGAAGAGCGAGATGGAGGCACACACGGCGAAGATGGCGTGGTGCCTGCGCGCACTGCCGTCGGAGCTCATGAGGATCGCCACCGGCGAGAGCTCGAGCGTCACCGTGTTGACGATGGTGCCTGCGTACGGCAGCGCGACGTAGCTGGAGTAGAGTGCCATCAGCACGCACAACACGGGCATGTTGTAGCACAGGATCTTGTCGGCGAGCGGCGTGATGGCCGGAAACAGCGCGTGCGGCGGGGCCTCCTCGGCCGCCACCGCCGGCGTCGGGCGGGCACGCGCGAAGTTCTTCGACGTCATATTATGGACGTTGATGTTGCCAACAGTGACGTCAAAGGCCCCAGACCGCATACGGGCGTATCAGCCGCGCACCTAAATAGAGCGCGCAGCGTGTCTGTGGGTTTGCAGCATGCCTGCGCGCGCCTGCAGTGCGAAGCGACGCAAGCGTCTGCAGCAAGCACACATTTTCGCAATAAACACATGCTCGATATTTGACTGGTGCTGTTTTATTACTGCTCAAATATGTGGTACACTAGTGCCCGCCCGCGCTCAGGGCGTCGCCGGGAGCATCTCCTCCTCGTCCTCCTGCTCCTCCGGCGCGAGCGTCTCGCGCTTGCGCTTCGAGGCCGCGGCGCGGGCCCCGGGGGCCTTGGCGAACTGCGTGCGCAGCTGCATGCTCGTGACGAGCTTGAGCTCGCTCTCCCCCTTCGCGAGCAAGGCCTCGACCTCGCCCGCGAGGCCGCCCTCCATCTTCGCCGGCGCGAGGCACACGCGCAGGTTGCGGAAGCGTCCCGCGCAGCCCCACGAGAGGTAGCGCTCGGCGGGCTCGGTGTTGCGCACGGCGGCCTTGACCTCCTCGCTGTCGAGCACGAAGACGAGGCGGCCCACGCCGGCCACGACGTGCGACTTGAGGCTCCACGCGATGGACTTGTCGACGACCTCGAGCTCGAAGCCGCTGAGCGGGCGCTCGCCGACGCCGTGCGCCTGGACCTCGGCGAGCCCGAGCATCTTGTTCGTGTCGAGGTGCAGCAGCACGCCGCGGAAGGCGGCGTCGCCGGAGCCCATGTCCACGTTGTCGCGGCTCACGCTCGAGCGCACCATGACCTGCGTGGGTTCGGTCAGCGCAGACAGGCAGGGGCGGCGCGCGCCAGCGCAGACACGCACGCGCAGTATATAGAGTTTCCTGCACAGCTACTAAACCATTTTCTGCGAAGTAATAAAAGCAACGTCCATCAAGCACGCCAGCGCAGACACGCACGCGCGCCAGAGACGCACCTCGAGCGCGCCGGTCGCCACCGCGACGTCGAGCATCCGCTGGCACACCACGATGTCGCTGCAGCAGAAGGCCTTCGTCACGAGCGCCTTCGCGATGACCACCTCGCTCATCCCCGAGCCGAAGTCGCAGAGCACAAAGCCGCCGCTCGCCTCGTCGTAGTTGGCGTAGGCCGTGCTCTCGGGCGTCGCCGCGAAGAGCTTGGTGTTGCCCGCGTAGAGCGCGCTCGAGATCGCGGGGTAGCGCGACTTGTTGTGGTCCATCGCCTCGTCGAAGTCCGAGGGCGAGCGCGGCATCGCCGAGATGAGCGGGCCGAGCGCCGCCCCGTTCTCCGCGGGCATCACCTTCTTGATCTTGATCAGCGAGCCCTTCATGGCCTGGTTGGAGTTGCAGACGCCGACCTGCAGCCACACCACGGTGTTCTCGGGGATCACGTCGCCCGCCCAGAGCTCGCTGTCGGGCGCGAGCTTCACGTACTGCAGCTCCTGCGGCCGGGCGCGGTCGGGGCCCTCGAGCTTGCCCTGGAAGAAGACGTTGCCCTTGAGCGTCTCCTCGCGCAGGTACGTCGAGACGCACAGCCCCGGCGCGAGCGAGCACGTCACGTCGACCGGCGTGCCGTCCTCCTGCTCCTCCTTGTCGACGCGCACGCCGCGCTCGAGGTTGCTTTCGGCCTTCTTGAAGGAGTGGAAGACCGTCGCGCCGTCCGCGCCCTTGGTGTACAGCGGGAGCGGCTGCAGCGCCTTCTCGCCCTTCTTGCCGTACGGCACCGAGGAGAACCCGGGCCCGCCGACGTCGAGCACGGCGAACTGCATCGTCATGAAGTCGCGCCCGCCCGCCAGCTCCTTGAACTTGTCCGGCGTGATCGGGAAGGGCTTCAGCAGGATGGCCGCAACCTCGACGTCGGGCTGCCGCTGCACGATGTTCGAGCCGACGGTGGGCGCCCCGTACTGCACGGGCGCGAGCAGCTGCAGCAGGTCGTGGGAGGCCATGCTTGGAGAGAGTGGCTGGCAAACGAGCGCGTACAGGCTTCTTATGATTTCGTTTGTGGGACCAGCTTTTTGTGGGCGGACGTGCGCTAATGTTGCCAATTTCGGCACGATGCCAACATTAGCGCGGAACACAATTAAAATCAAATAGAACGTGTTCTCTGGTGTTCCTAAAGTTCGCTCCAACCTAAACGCCTCCGGCTTCCTGTAAGTTTTACCCCTTCCCCTCCCTCCCCTCCTACGCCTCCTCCTTTCCCGCCCTTTCTCTCTCTAGGCGTGTATACTATTACTAAATTTCCTATTTGCTCCCCCTAACACATTGAAAAAGGAAAAGAAAAAAAAGAAAAAAAATAAAAGAGGAGGCGTAGGGGGGGAGGGAGGGGGAAGGGGGAAAACTTGCAGATACCCGGAGGCGTTTAGGTTGGAGCCAACTTTAGGTACACCAGAGAACACGTTCTATTCGATTTTAATTGTGTTCCGCGAAAAATGCTGGTCCCGTGTCAACATACGCTAATGTTGCCACAAAAAATAGGTTGATGGCAACATTAGCGTGCTGAGTTTAGTACCAGGAAATAATTGACTAATATTTAGTATTCGAGGCCAATTTTGGCCTCGAGTACAAATTAGTACCAGTAATTTAGTGGTACTCATCTTAGTACCAACAGGAGCACGTTCACGCTCATCGCAGGACACGTCGGGTACACGTCGGCACATTCGGAGGGCGTCAGTATGTAGACGGTGTCGTGCGTCTTCGTGGAAGGCGCGCGGTCATGGACACACTGCAGCGTGCGCTCGCCGTCCCCGAACGCCTTTTGGTTGGGGAGTTGGTAGAGCATCGTTCCTGTTCGCTGCGCAGCAGTCCGAGAAAGCGACGAGGTGTGTGCGCCGAGGAACACATCGGCATCGCCGAGTAGAAGCCAGAGCACGATGGTGTATTTCAAGTTTGCTCGTTCGGCATGGCTTCCAAGAAGAACGACGTTCGTCATGTGCATGGCGGCTGCGACGCTTTTGACGTGTATGCTGTCGCTCTCTATGAAGACACTCGACGTGACGTTGAGGCCCAGCAGATGGTCCTGCAGCAAGCTTGCGCATCGGAGCTGCGGCATGAAGAGATTCTGTATAACCCCTCCATCGTCCGCGTCGGCGCCCGTCCTGATATGCAGAGATATCATGATGTGGCGCGCGGCCGTGCGGTTCGCCATCCGGGCGCGGTATGTGCTGTATGCACGCCAGACGTCCGATGTCAGGCCCAGGGTGACGGATCCCAGAACGACAGACACGGGGATCTTCTGGGTGACGGACAGCACAGCGCCATGGGTCGCGGAATTGTCGAGCAGATACAGGTCCCACGCGGTGTAGCTGATCAGGTGGATGCACCGTTCCCTGTCGGGGAACAGTTCGTGCATGCTGCGCGTGTTGAACATGGCAACGCATCTCGCTACGTGCACACTGCAGTCCAGCGTTCGGCAGGGCTGTGTCCCCGGGTGCTTCTTCGCCCACTTGACGCAGCGGGACGCGTTGGGCTGTATAAAGTCCTCGAACCCGGGCCACACAACAACGAGCGCTCTCCCTGTCAGCAGTGCGATGTAGTGCGCTGCGATCAGTGCGCGCATGCGATTCCCGAACCCCTTGACGGGCGTGAACACCAGTGTGCGGTCGCTCCTGCACCACCCAGATTCTCGAAACGCGCTCGCGCCCGAGGGCCGCGGCGCCGCGCTCGCGGGCCGCGGCGCCGCGCTCGCGTTCGGTGCCGCGATCGCGTTCCGCGCGCGTCGTGTCCACGTCGCGGGCACGCCGAACCTCGCTGATATGAGCACGTGGCACCCGAGCCACACGCCAAAAACCCCCACGCCGCACGCCACGGACCGCCGCATCGGCGGAGGGGTGGCGTCGACACGTGCTGCTCGGGCACACGATCAGGCCTCCTGCCCTTGTTTCGCGGCGCGCGCGAGAGGCGCGAGAGGCGCGAGAGGCGCGAGAGACGCCAGAGACCGCAAGCGGCGCGAGAGGCGCGAGAGGCGCCAGAGGCGCGAGAGGCGCCAGAGACCGCAAGCGGCGCGAGAGGCGCGAGAGACGCCAGAGGCGCGAGAGGCGCCCTCAAAGCTATACTGTGACATCAACGCTCGTATTATATCGAGGGATATGTAATTCCATATTGAGAGTGATACCCGGAGGTTCCCACGCAATTCATCTAGAGAACCCGGATACGTTCAACAAAATTGTCACTGAATTCTTACTTCAGACGAGGACGCCCGCCCGGCGAAGCGCATGAGACACGACTAATTCGATTTGAATTGGACCGGGCGCAGCGCGGACGCGCAGAGTCCGAACAGTGTGTAATGAATTTATTACACCGTGGTAGAGGCAACGCCCCGCTACGCTACCAGGGCCTGGGCGCCGGCGTGGCCGCGCATCTCGTCGTGAAACGAGAGCTTCTTGACCGTTTCCACGATGCGCCGCGCAATCTTTCCCGCGAGCACATCCGGTCTACCCGGGGCCTGCGCGTTGTGCGCGTGCGCTTGCACTAGCACATGCGCGACACTCGCCATGGTGTAGTCGTCGATGGAGACGGCGGTGTTGGACTCTCCGTTGCTTTCGTCCGCGTCGGAGTCGCCGCAGTGCGCCGCATCCCAGTCGTCGTCGAACATCTGCAGGATGAGACACACCTCTTTCACGATGAAGGGGCTGACGGCCATGTGGCGTGTAAACACCGACAGCAGCACAGGGATGCCGTTCGCCGTCTCCGCGAAGGCCTTCAGACCAGCGTGCGCGGCGTCGGGAGCCTGCCGGGTGAGCTGCAGCGTCTCCTTCAGTATCTTGGCAACCATGACCGGTTTTATGTGGCCGTGTTTGTCCACAAACCGCACGACACGAACCCAGCCGTCGTCGAGCGTGATGAGCAGGTTCATCATGCGCACCACGACTCCGCGCAGCATAAACTCCCGCTGGAAGCTCTGTCGCCAGCGTTTGCTGACCCGTATCGCGTTGAAAAGCACGTTGCCTACGATGGGGCGCAGCACAATCTCCGCATTCACCAGGCTCCGTACGAGCGAGTCGTCCATCTCTGGGCGTGTATAGACGCCGCCGACTCTTTAATATGGGACAATGGCGGAACGTGTGTGTCGTAGGCGGGTAGCAACAAGAATATGTTGCTGAGAATAGAATGAATCAAAATGTGACCGGGTGACGGATTTGGTATAAGTGTTGAGACACTTGGTACAGCACTGAATTTATTGGTACTAAAATTAGTACTATCAAATAGTTGACTAATATTTAGTACCAGGTGCGAGATGGCCTGGTATAAATTAGTACTATCAAATAGTTGACTAATATTTAGTACCAGGTGCGAGATGGCCTGGTATAAATTAGTACCACTGAATCTATTGGTACTAATTTTAGTACCATCAAATAGTTGACTGAGCGCGCGGCAACATTAGCGCGCGGCAACATTAGCGCGCCCAATTTCTGGTAAATAGGCCTCGTTTTTCCGAATCATCCAAGACTTTCCCAGCAGAACCCGCCATGATGCCCCCCAGCATGGTCCTCGGCGAGAACGGCGACCCCGCTCTCTCGGCCGCCGGCCTCGGCGACCCGATGCTGGCCTTCTTCGACAAGCTGCTGCGCGGTCTGCCCGAGGACAGAGCTCGCCAGTTCGTGGCGGAGGTGCTGCGCGAGCCCGGGGCGGACCGCTCGGTCGCGGCCAGGAACCTGCTCGTGCTCGCGTTCCAGACGCGCTGGTGCCGCGGCGGCAAGGGCGAGAAGACGGCGGCGTTTGTGCTGCTCAAGGTGCTCTACGAGTCGTTTCCGGGGGCCGTGCTCGGGCTCGTCGAGCAGCTCCCGGCGTACGGGTCGTGGAAGGACCCGCTCGCGCTGCTCCTCGAGTGCCACCACCGCGGCCGCGGCGACTACAGCGCCCTCAGGCAGCGCGTGTGGACCCTCTTCGCCGGGCAGCTCGAGGCCGACTGGGCCGAGCTCCAGGCTGCGCGCGCCGAGGGCCGCGCCCCGCTCGCCCTCTCGCTGTGCGCCAAGTTCGCGCCGTCGGAGGGCGGCGAGCACAGCAGGGTGCTCGGCGCCGACAAGCAGATATGCGCGCTGCTCTTTCCCGCGGTGGTCGGCGCGCAGGTGGCCGTTGGCGACGCGGCCTGGCACCATGCGCGCGGCAGGTACCGCAAGATGCTGAGCGCCCTGCGCAGGGCCCTCGCCGTGCCGGAGGTCGGCATGTGCGCCAAGCGCTGGGCCGCGATCGACTTTGCCCAGGTCCCGTCGCTGTGCATGGACCGCAGCAAGCGCGCCTTCCTCAACGAGACCAAGCAGGGCGAGCCGCTGCACCCCGGCGACGCCGACCGTGTGGCCTGCCGCGAGCACCTGCTCGCGGCCGTCGCCGAGAGGGGCGTCGCGGCGCTCAAGGGCAAGCAGCTCTTCCCGCACGAGCTGGTGATGCAGGTGCTGCAGGCCAAGGGCGGCGTGCTCTCGACTGGCATCGAGCACGTGCTCAATGCGCAGTGGGAGGCCGTGCGCGCCGGGCTGCTCGAGATGGTGGCCGGCCGAAAGCAGGAGCTCGCGGAGCGCGCCCGCCCCCTCGACGACGCCAGCGCGCTGGCGGGCGCGGCGGCCCTGCTGCACCTCCGGTCGATGCGCGAGGGCCTGCAGAACCACACCACGCACATCGAACAGATGCGCGACGGCCTCCAGAACCACTCCACGCACGCGGTGCAGGCCCTCGGCATCGCCCGCGACGTGGCCGTCGGCGCGGCCGTGGCTGCCGGCTCGGCGCGCCCGACGGGCCTCGCCAAGATGGTCGCGATGGCAGACGTGTCGGGCTCGATGAGCGGCGTCCCCATGCACGTCTCCATCGCGCTCGGCCTGCTCGTCTCCGAGGTCTCGCACCCGGCCTTCCGCAACAAGGTCATGACCTTCGAGTCGAAGCCGAAGTGGCACGACCTCAGCGCAGAGACCTCGTTCGTCGGCAAGGCGCGCAGCCTCGCCGGCGCGAGCTGGGGCGGGACCACGGACTTCGCCGCGGCGATGGGCCTCATCCTCGCGATGGTGCGCGAGAGGAAGCTCGAGCAGCACGACGTGCCCGACCTGCTCGTGATCTCGGACATGCAGTTCGACGAGGCCGTCGAGGACGAGCGCCTCTGGGGCGGCGGCTTTGGCTGGGGCGGCCCGACAACATGGCCCGCGGGCTCGCCCAACGCCCTGCGCGCCGCCAAGGCCGCGGAGGCCGCAGCCGTCAAAGGCGGCTGGAAGGGCACCCACGCCAAGATCGCCGCGCAGTTCCACGAGCTCGGGCTCGAGCTCCACGGCCGGCCGCTCGACGCCCCGGGCATCATCTTCTGGAACGTGAACAGCGGCTCCGTGGGCTACCCGGCGGCCGCCGACCAGCCGGGCGTGATGCTACTCTCGGGGTACTCGCCCGCGCTCATGAAGTTTGTCCTGAGCGGCGAGATGGAGCAGGAGACGGCCGTCGGCGTCGACGAGCAGGGCAACGCCGTGCTGGCGAAGACGCAGGTCGACCCGCGCGAGACGCTGGCCCGCGTGCTCAACGACCCTGGTCTTGACGCCGTGCGCGCCGCGTTGGACAGCATGCCCCCCGCTTATTTTGAGTAGACTCAATAAAACGATTTAACTCACGCTATGCTAATGTTTTGGGCGCGCAAGTATAACATATTTATTAGTAACGACTTGAGTCATCATTACCCCAGTCACCGTTGCCAGTATAATGATTGTCGGGGTGATCTTCACCATTAAAGTCTTCATTTCTTTGGTCCATTTCATCCTTTTCTTCTGCTGCGGTCGGCACAAAAGACCCATCAGTCCTGCCATTGTTCAGATCTTCGTCGAATCTACTTTGCATGAATTTGTCGTGTGCCTTGTCTAATTCTGCGGTGCTCATCTCGTATCCTGCTTGTACGGCTTCTCTAATCAAATCATCTTGTGTATCCAACCACTCATTCTCGTAATGGTCGCGTGCATCCCAGTTCCTGCCAGCGAATTCGTCATTGTAACGGGCTATATAGTCATTGTCGTCATACCCATCCCCCTCGGAATCTGAATTCTGCCACTCTCGATCGGGGCCAGCGCCATTTATGCCATCCTCTGAATTCTCATAGTCGTCGTATGGTATTTGATTGTCGTAGTCGTCGTAATATCCCTGATTACGATCACCATTGTAGTTATACTGATTGTAATCTGGTTGATAAGAATACGAACAATCTGTTGCATGAAAACCTCCCGATTGACAACAATCAGGGCATAATCCGTCCATTGTAAATTCATTCGTGTCAGATTCCATGTAACGGGCGGCTCGTTCACGACACTCTGCACCCTTCGGACACCGGTTATCCCAAGTTTGTTCGACGCCACATACTTTACAGGGTCCTGGCATCGTTTACTGGTGTAGACCGCCTTTAATAAGAGTGAAGCGTCGCTTTAATACGCCCCTCTCGAAGCATGCTTGCGGTCTGGCGGCGTCGAGACGCTAGTTGTATGCCCCAGACACCCTGTCGTATTCTAGTGTCGGGTGTGTGTGTTTGTATGTTTGCTGATATTGATAGTTCACACGCTTGGACGTGCCGATCCACCATGCTCGCTTTTGCATAAATTCTAAAGTCGCAACGTTTCCATTGTAGCGCAGGCGGCCTGTCGGCGCGTGTGGCACCAACAGAGTGTTGTGTTTCATGACATCCGACTCCCATTGTATTTGGATAAGTCTGAGCAGATCCTTGGGATGCAACTCTGTGATCGCAGCGCCCATTTCTGTTCCAAAATATAAGCGGGGTCTGAAGAGAAAGTTAGATTCTGTGAGGTAAGAGGGTAAAATACCTTGGGCGTTCGGGGTGATGAGGGCCAACAACGGTGCGTGGGCGTCCGTCCACATATCCAGTTCATTACACCATTCAGAGCACCATCTGATCGCACATACGTTTGTTTTGAGATGCTTCAGCAGCTCGTGGATGGCAGATATTACTTGATCCTGCGCGACTATCATCTCTAGGATTTTGCAGTCTCCGGCGTTCCCAATCATTCGGTTTTGTTCAAGTTCTTGCTGTACCACATCGCGTATCAATTTTAGTGATACGGTCTGGTGGCTTTGTTTGTGGCCGAAACTGTTGGTCATGTAATGTCGGCATATTTTGCCCAACAGAGGCTTGTGTATGTGCATGAATTTGCGGATAATCTGATGTCGGAATAGTCTTGGCGTGAACGGTTTGTTGTCCATCACATCCCCGCCGTTCTCCCTGTTCTGTACATCGGTCAATGTGGAGAGCAGACTTCCGTGGAGCGGTAGCATCTTATTGAATGGGTGCTTCTCATATTGTGTGTCTTCGTACACGACCCGTTTGCAGTGATCAGCCAGCTCAATCGATTTGTGCCACGCCGACCTGCTCAGAGACCCACTGAAATCCGGCTTGCTCGCACTCCCGGTGCCCGGATCCCGGTCGTGTCTTCTGTCATGTGCTTGTCGTCGACTGTGTGAACCTCTGCGGTGGTGCGATGGCATTGACTGTGATACCGTACTGTTAAATACGTTCGCCATCTTTCCCCCATCGACTTCCGCGATTGTGTGAATATACGGAGTATATAAGATGAAATCACGTAGCCGCAATGTTGTCCAATCCATACTGTGTCGCTCTTGGTGGCCGCAGGCGTGGTGACATTGAGCGTGTACCGAAGAATCATGCCTATAAAGACGAAGAATCTTTCGATTTCCGTGACCGTAGACACGGTGGGAACCGGCGTGTGCTGAGTCGTGAAGAGTATCGAGACTTTGGTAAGATTCCACAGGAAGATGGCGATTACCGGACTACAGCATATAAGGAATCTGTATCGAATTGTGACGTTTCTGACGACGACCTGGACGGAGAATCTTTGATACCAGACACAGACTACACCGACTTTCTCAGACGAGACTTTCGGGGTGTCGTAGGGAGACGCGCAGTACGCACAGTGCTTACCAACAACCGTGCTGAATCGGTGTCAAACGACAAGTCCCGTAGTCTATTGTTTCTACACGGCGTCTCGGCAGCAAACAGAAAATGGATAGATCAAAGAGAAGGAGAGCTTTACAAGCGTGTAAAACTTGACGAAAGCAATTTGAGGAAATTCGACCGCCGTATGACGCAAGATTCAATCCATGACGCGATAGGAACATCGCTCGAGTCAGTTCCTCAATTCGTGAAATTAACAGGTCAAAGACGGGTGGTTTTGTGTCAAAATTTAGAAGAGTCGAAAATGAAAGTCGGCAGACTACTTGATACTGTTTCGCGAGAAACTTTTACTCAAATTCTCGATCGGCGCGTCAAATCAGACTGGCTACTACTCAGGAATTTTGACAGTGTCGCAGCATGGATAGATCGCAAAAAGCAAGAGCTCGGTCAGCGTATTCTGTCTTACGAAAACAATCTGAGAAATATCGACAGCAATATGACACCAGAATTTATTCGTGACAACATGGCAACATCGCCTTCATCAATTTCAGAATTGGTGAAAGTATTGGTCGAAAGACGCGTTGATGTGTGCCAAAAATTGAAGATGTCAAGAAAAGAACTTTCTAAATTTCTTCTTGATGCTAAACATGAAACTATGTCTGATATTTTCATTCGGCATATTCCACCGGACGAGCTGGCAAAAAATGAGTTGGGCGTGGAAACCGTTCGCAGCGAAGCAGAGCTGTTGAAGGATTACCGAGCTTTGAGTGCTCAGTTGATAAAGTCGAATGACCGTTTGCTGTTGGACGGTGAAAATTTGATCAATTTCGAAAGTCTTGTGACGCAGGAATCGACCCATGACGTGAAACTAACAGCCGAAAGACGAGACGTTTTACGTCAAAAATGTATAGAGTCGGAGATCAAAGTTGAGACATTGAAGGACACCACCAAACGCGCCCGTCATCGGCTACGTCTGACGAAGGCCGCAATAATGTCACAACAAACATTGGCGCAGGTGCAAGCGATCATCGACACGTACGGCAGTGCGATCTTGGTAGGCATGGAGGCGAGCAGTCGAGCCAATCGATCGAGCCAACATTCATAGGTTGAACGCGCGTGGCAACATTGGCTTGCAAATGGCATAGTACCACTTATTTCGGTACAAACCAGTATTGGTGGTGATATTTCCTGGTAGCATGTCAGCCAACCGAATGCTTGTTGAAGGAGTGTATTACCCGGCCGGTATTTATGTATGGTGCGCACCGCAGCAATGCAAGAAGGGGTCAGCATGCCCAAGCTGGTAGATGCTGTGATTGCCGGTGTCGGTCTATTCGCGAGCCTGGCCATGCTCGGCGTGCTCGAGCTTCACTTCGACGCGGAGTTCTTCGCGACCCCAATGATGGCCAGTGGTATCATATTCTTCGCGCCGTACCATCCCCCGAGCCCCTCGGGCTTCCTCGTCTGCACGGCGGGCTCCGCCACGCTCGCTGCCGCTGCGCTTGCGGCGTCGAGCGCGCAGGACTGGACACGGGCCGCCTGTGCTGGTGCCGCCGCGGGCGCGCTGCTCGTGTGGTACAAGGAGACGGGCAAGATACACCCGCCCGCTGCGGCGCTGTCAATCCTGATGGCCGACGCCGTCGCACACGAGATAGCGGCGTCGACGTTCTCGAGCTGGGCGTCGTCGCTGTCCTTCGTGCTGTTCCCGTGGCTGACGGGACACGCCGTGCTTTGGCTCTCCGCCGTCCTCGTCAGCGGGGTGCGCGAAGAAGCGCGCCGCGAGTTCGGCCTGGCCGCTGTGCAGACTCCCGGGGGCACCCACGGACAGAAGCTGTCGGACGCCTTCCGGCACTTCGACACCTCCAACAGCGGCACCCTCGACGTGTTCGAGCTGAAAGTGGCCATGCGGCGGGTGGCCGGGGTCGACCTGCCGCTGGCGCAGTGTCAGCAGCACATCAACAACTTCGACGCCAATGGCGACGGCGTGATAGACTACGAAGAGTTCGAGTCCATCTTCGGACACGTCTTCTGACTGCGGCGGTTGATAGTCTCGGCAGACAGTGACGAGAAGGTGCACTGGTCTGCAAAAGTTTGCGCGATGCATTGGTATCATATTTACGACTCGGGCGAACGTGTTCAATGACAGAGCATGAAGGACATAACAACCACACCGGGGCAAAAGTTTGTTGTTTAGTGGTTTGCGTGTTACTCCCCCTTGCTCTATTTCTTATAATACGTTTGACTTGAGACGACAGCACGCGCTGTGGGTGGCAAGTATCAAACATCGCGGCACGCTCGCAAGAGAACACGTTTGTTTTAATGAATTTTGTGACGCATGTTTCGCGCGAGTCAGACGTGTCGAAAACGCAGGGCGTCTGCCTGTGCGCGGCACCCGCAGTCGGCACACGATGCCCGGCGAGAGCACGCGCTTTGCCTGGCACGTGCACCTCAAAACCATCGTGGACGCGCACGAGCTGCTGCGCAAGGGCAGCACGATTCACGCAGACGGCACCTTCGCGTGCACGGAGGACATCGCGCACGAGGTGCGGCTGAAGACGTGCCGCGCGCCGTGCTTCCACATCCCCGGCTACTTTGCACACGCAGGTTTTTATATAACAAGGCTCGTGGTAGAGCACATGCAACCACAGAATGAATACATCGTTGGTTTCGGCGTGCCTATGGGTGCGCCGAAACGCAAGGCCGAGGAACAGTTGCGAGTCGACAGTTCCAGACCGACATGCACGCAGCGCATGGAAATAGACGATATCAACCGATGTTTCGCCGTGATATACGATTATGCATGCAGACACGTGGAGTCTGGCGAGTATGGGGCGTGGGAGTCGCGCCCGAGCCAGATAGCACGACACCAAAACGTGGCTGTGTGGTGGGCACAGTACGTTCCACTACTGCTGCACGTCGACGGGCTCATGCGCAGCTTCCGTCGCAACGCCGATCCATGCTATCATGGCCGCGATTACGCGCACACCGAACACGACTTCTGTCGCATGGAACAAACGCTCTCGGCCTTCAACTGCGACATGCAGGCCGTGATAAGCGAACAGCGTCCAGATTTCGATGTGGTCAACGGCTTCAAGTTCGCGGTCCGACAGTATCTCTCGGGACAGAACATCTTCCCGTGAAGTCGTGTGTGTGGCGCGGACTGAACTGGTGTGTCTGCTGCAGGGGGCGGCGGCCACGGGGGGGGCGGGTGCGGGGGGGGCGAGAGCCAGACGCACATACGCTGCAAGCACCTACTCAAGACGTATGCGGGCCGGTATGTCTTCCTCGTGCGCTCGTGCGCGTGCTGCCGGCCGCACACGCAGACGTGGGAGCGCGGGGCGGACTCGGACGGCGTGAGCATCGAGCAGGTGCACCGGACCGGCGCCAGCCACGTGTCCTTCGACGCGTGTCTGACGCGGCTCGGCCGGCCGACGGTCGCGCTCGAGGTGTGGCACACGCACGCCACCGGCCCCGACAAGATCGCGCAGACGCGCGGGGCTGGCATCGCGCTCGCCGAGTTCACGTCGGCCGACATCCTGGCCATGGAGACGCGGCTCCTCGCCGACCGCACGGCCACGTACGAGCTGTCCAACACGCAAGTCGAGTACGTCACCTGCGGCGCCTGTCTCGAGCGCGAGGCGCGGGAGGCTGCGCAGAGGCGGAGGAGAGTGGAAGCCCGGGCGGCGGAGCAGCTGGAAACAGAGGAGTGGAGGCGAAAGAAGACGGAGCAGAGCGGAGCAGACGAGCGCAAGCGGAGGCTCCCGTCTTGGTCTGTTCTGCGAGACGACGGGTGCCGCGAGGCCGCATCATGGAAAACAAGCCGACCGTGGGCACCGTCCACGTACGAGAAAGGGTTCAGGAAGTGTGTTGCATGCGTGCGGTGGCGCGCGCCTGTTGCCATGAACAGCGTCACACGCACAAAATTCACAGTGAAGCAGCTGGCCGTGCACTGCAAGTGGCACCTCGAGAACGGCCGCGACTGGCCCGAGCACGTCCCGATGTGCGACAGTTGCGTGGTGTCGTGCGTGCGGTGTGCCGACCAATACCCACTGGCGCTGGCCGTCATCTACGGCCTGTGCTACGACTGCCACAAGTGCTGTGCGCGGAAGCAGTCGCCGTTTTTCGAGCGCTGCTAGCCGCCCTCTCGTGTCCAGGCAACGCGACCACTCTGGCCACATTGATATAAAAGAGTCCGCGGTCAGCCGTATCCGGAAACGATGACGACGGCGTACGCGGCTCAGACCTCCTGTCTGTTCCTCGGCGAGGACGGCACGGTGCTCAAAGACGCCACGGCGCAGGAGGGGCTGCCCAAAGACGCGAAATTCGCGTCGGTGTACTCGTGCTGCAGCCTCGGCGCGGCAGTGACCGGCGAAGGCCAGCTGCATGTGTGGGGGGAATACGCACCATGCTTCTTCGGGCAAAACATGGAGAGGGGGCAGCTCAGACAGTTCACACCGCGGGCCGTGCCGGCCTCCGAGTTCGACGGGAACGTGGTGCAGACGGTCGCGCTCGGGGGCTATAACGCCTGTGTGATCGCGGGAAACCGCCTGTACACGTGCGGTTGCGGCTTGGAATACTCACTGGGATACACCATGAACCCTGGACGCCATTTGCATTTCGGTCAGTTCTGCAAAATGCAGCACGTGCCGATCAAAGACGGCTTGGCGGAGGTGCCGATCATGGACGTGGTTGTGGGTACCCAGTGCAGCGGGGCGGTCGGCTGCGACGGCACCGTGTGGACGTGGGGACCGAACAGGCATGGAGAGTGCGGAACCGGCAGCCGTGACAAGTGCATGAAGCCCACGCGCGTGCTCCTGATCGACGCCACCGGCGAAAACCGGCTGGACGCGGCGTTCAAGGCCAGGCGGATCTTCATGAGCAAACACACCGTGGTGGTGGGGTCTGACGGCACGCTCAACGTGTGGGGCAACAACCTCTACGGCCAGCTTGCACTCGGCCACGACGACATGGACGGGTTGGAGTGCAGGCTCCCGGTGTTCATTAAGACCTTCCCCATGCAGATGGCGGCGTGCGGGAAGAGACACACGCTGTTCCTGACAGTGTCGGGCTCCGTGTTCGCCTGCGGAGACAACTACTGCGGCGCGCTCGGATTAGGCGTGCATCCCGCAACCCCCGCCACTTACAGTTACTCGCCGACGAGTTGGTACTACGAGACACGGGTTGTTGGACTCCCATCCGACAACGTGGTGTCCGTGTCGGCGTGTGGGAACCAGTCCATGGCAGTGACGTCCGCGGGCGCGGTGCTACGCTGGGGCGGGGAGACCAAGCGCATAGTGCCAGACGGCGGGCACTACGTGCAAGTGACACAGGCCGTGGGCCCGGAATTGTTCGAGCCCAGGCTGTTCTCGCTCCCGATGCGCGTCGGTCTCGGCCACATCATGCGGTCTGACGTGGCGCTCGCGCTCGCCATGGGCCTGCACGCGCGCCTCGGCGCCGACAGCCCGGTCCGCGTCCTCTGCACCGACGCCGTGCGGAGGACGACCGAGGCGTGGACGCTGCAGCTGCCGTACTGACCGAGCGGACTGACGACGGAACACAGGCCGTCGGCGCGATGCGGCTGGTATATGTCGAGTAATAAACAAAAAACAGACACGTGGCGGCGTTTCATCGTTTATTGAACGTCGCATAAATTGAGGCGCAACAATCCGAAGCGTTGCGGGTTTCGAGCAGCTCAGTGGAGCGGCACGTGGTATGGCCCGGTACGAGCCGGCGATGGCGGCATTGTGGTGCGGTTTTTGCGCTTCTCCATCTCGCGCAGCATCAACCGGCATTGGAGGTGTTTATACGAACTTTCTTTATGCAGCCGTGTGTCATCGTCTGGATCAACCCAACGGGGCCGGCTATCGAGGATGGCGTCCATTTCGGTAATCCGCTGCACGTTGTCCGTGTACTCGCGTCCCATGTCACCTTCGGACATTTCTTGGTATCTGTATTCTAGCAGCTCTTCTGAGAGAAATACGCCGTGTGATCGGAGAGGTGTGGACGACATCCAGCGGGCGCCCGGCGTCTCCTTTATACTGCAGATACGGCGTGCCGTCGGCGCGTTGCGGCTGGTCTATGTCGAGTAATAAACAACACACACAGACACGTGGCGGTGTTTCATCGTTTATTGAACGTCAAGTGGAACGCAGCGCTTGCGCCTAGTGCTTCCCCGCACCCCCCCCGGGGTCGGCGGCGTGCTGGGACTCGAAGACCTCCTCGGGCGGGGGCGGTGCCCCCGGCGCGTGGAACGGCGTGTACGTGACACGCGCACTCGGGTTCATGTTCGCCATCAGCTGCGCAACCATCCTCCGATGCGCGTCGGCGTCGGCGACGCGCTGCGCATGGGCGGCGGGCACGGGCCTCGCAGGCTCGCGCTGCCCGGCGGGCACGGGCCTCGCGGGCTCGCGCTGCCCGGCGGGCCCGTTCCTGGGACTCGCCAGCGTCCGCACGCCCGGAAACCCAGGGTCCCACACCACCCTCTCGAGGTCGGCGGCCGCGCCGCGAGCGCGTTTCGGCGTGCCGGCGTCGAGGTCCGCGGCCTCGCGTTGGCGCACGGGGCCGGTGCACTTAGCAACATGCGCTTCGTGGCCCGAGGGCATGATATCGCGCGAGCATTTATGACACTTGCGCACGATCAGTCGATAATCGGACATCGGCGGCGACACTGCGAGTGTGGCCGGTCTCTTATATACCAGCAAATGCTGCACTGCACGGGAAGGTGCCAGCCCGCAAACACGGCGGTGGGCCTGCAGGCCGACTATCTGAGTCGCTGTAACGGCAAATAAAGTGCTGGACACGCGGGCGGTGGTATGTATTTTATTGAAGCGTGCCAAACACAACGCCTACGCGTCTTCCAGGGAGCGCAGGAGCGTCCGCTCCGCGGGGGTGAGATCGGGATCGAAGATCTCAGTGATCAGCCGAGAGACAAGACGGTTTTTCCGCTCGACAATCATGCCCAGGAGCGACAGCGGGTGTCGCATGTAGCGCCCTTTCCGGAACCGCCCGTTGTGCATGCGGCGTATGTCTTCGAGGGTTGCATACTGCATGACCATGCGTGCAACCATCACCAGCATTTCGTTGCAATCGTCGGTGCATCTACACACAACCGTACTGAAGGCATTCACGACCTGCCCGTTTGCGAGCGTCTTGCCGACCACACTCAAAGACGCCGGATGGATGTTGATGAGGTACACGATGGCCTCGAACTGTCCAACGCGTTTGCTGCACCAGGTGCCGGCGCACAAGAAGCTAGCGACCATGCTGTGGCATGCCAACGCCCGCACGGGGACCCACTCCAGCCACGGCTTTCCGTAGCGTTCATGTCGGACGAGTCTCTTGATTTTGCTCAGGAGGCGCCACGAGATGTAGGGTTGACTGCACATCCAGTGTATGTGCGAATCCATTTCGTTGTGCCACACCCTGACACCGACGACTTCCTCCATCCGGAGGACCTCCTCGAACACAGCCACCGACGTGTTGTCACGCGACAGCAGTAGCTGCAGCGTGTACTTGTGTTTCTCGAAAACTCCCTGCGCGATCGCTGGGTGTTCGGCCACCATAAAACGCAATAATGGCATGCATTTTGTTATGCGGGCCAGCAGACGCCGTAAGCATGGCACCATGCACACGGGATCAAACACGACAGATCCCAAGGCGTCGCGGTCTATTATGGCGGCGACGCCAGCCTCGTCGAGCTGTGGGTTGAGCTGCAGCGCCAGGAATCCCATCCTGGCACGAAAGAACTGACTGACTTGTGGGTATGTCAGAGTGTCCGAAACAAACGCGGCTTCGTCGATATCATCATAGAAGGCCCGCATCGCGTTTTTCGACCGAATAACATACACCAGCGAGTCGCGGAGCGTCATTCGGTTGGGCCCTACGATGTCTGCAATCTCGGCCATCGCGCCGGACCGGTACGGGCGCAACCACACTGACGACCACAGAAACATTTTGTCGATTGTGGAGTCCCACTTCTTCGAAACACGACGCCACCTGCCCAGCAAACCGAACTGTTCTCTGTTTGCCGGGTAGCAGTGCAGCACCGTGTACAGCACGTCCGCCGTCAGATCGGCCATGACGACTGGACTTGGGTTTTCCACCCGTCGCTTCTCTTTTATACACGACCTCGCTGGACATTATAGATTGCAGAGGCAAGCAGAGACACGGCGGGGTATGTAACGCACAAAGCACATTGAAAATGCCGGTGCTGAGCTCGCTTGACATTTTGGAGTCCAGAGGCATGCCGAGACAATGCGACGCAGCACGCGATATGCAGAGCACGCCAGCAGTATCATCGACTCATATCAAGCACACGGCCAGAGGACTGGGTTCCAGATACCAGCTCGGGACCCTCGGGCCTTCTTAGCGGTTCTTCGTAAGTCATTTTAATAAATCGACACACCGCGCTCTGTCACGTCGTCCCCGCGCTCAGTCGCACTCGAGGCCGCGCGGACACGGCGCGCAGCGCTCGCGGGTGCGGGCCGGGGCGCCGGCGAAGACCGCGTCGCCGGTCGCGAGGCGCTCGGCGACGGCAAAGGCGGCCAGCGCGACGCCGCCGAGGGCGGCCGGCGCCGTGACGCGCTGTGTGTAGAGCGTGAGCGCCTGCAGCTTGTCCACGGGCTGGACCGTGAGCTCGGCGTGGAAGGCCGTGCTCGGGGTGGACAGCACGACGTCGACGTCAGCGAAGTCCGGGCAGTCGTGCTCGCAGCGGAAGACGACGATGCGCGCGTCTCCATGCCCGAGCCAGGCGGTGAGACTGTCCGCGCCCGTGAACCGGAAGCTGCGGAACACACCGGCGGTTGTCTCGGAACAGGCCTGGCCCGCGCAGAGCGTCTCCACGGGCTCCGTGTAGTCGCCGACCGTGACGGCAGCGTATTCCGAGGCGGCGACGCCCATCTCGCCGGCCCGGCAGGTGCAGTCCGCGCCGAGCACGGTGCCGGACTTCGAGGCGTTGGCCGGGCTTGTGCAGAAGGTGCATTCCTGCGGCCCTTTAGAGTCCTTGAACATGCCGGGCTCGCACGGGTCGCAGCCCGAGACGCCCTTCGTGTACCCCGCGTCGCAGGCGGACCTGCACGCGAAGCCGGCCCCGGGCCCCTTGTTGTCCCCGTTCTCCCACAGCGGCAGCTCGCACACACAGTCCGAGATGTTTGTGCTCGCCCGCCGCGTGGTGTTGGCGTGCAGGGCGCAGGCGCTGCACGGCCCGTCCCCGGGCGAGGCCTTGTACTTCCCGGAGACGCACGACACGCACAGCCCGCTGTTTCGCGTGTAGCCGGGGTCGCAGCGGCACGAGTCGATCTCGTGCGTGCCCGCCGGGTCCAGGCGTGCGTTTGGCCCGCACGCGATGCACGCGGCGTTGCTGAGCACGTGCTTCTCGGCGCCAGACGCGCACTGTGTGCACCCTGCAATCGTGACAAAGAACCCGGGCCGGCACAGACACGAGCCGTGGTGCGTCGACGCATGGTCCGTCGTGCTCTCCGTCCCGGCTGCGTCGCAGAGCGTGCAAGCAGCCGAGCCTGCTTCCTTCTTGTAGGAGGCCACCGGGCACGCCTCGCACGCCACTGTAGCGCTCGGGCGGGAGAAGCCAGCGTCGCACACGCACGCGGCGATGCTCACGCGGGCCGCGGCGTCGGTGGCGACGTCCATCGTGGAGCCCGCGGGACACACAGTGCAGCGTGCGTGCTGGCCCGCGCCGCCTCCAGTGTTGAAGTCGCCGTGCGGGCAGCGCTCGAGATTCTCGCCGTCAGACGTCTGCTGGTAGCCGGGCGGTACTACAAGAATATTGGCACACTCGGTCGCAGCAGGCCCGGCGACGTCACACTCGAAGCACGTTGTGTCCCCCGCCGCGTTGTTGAACGTGCCCGACGCGCAGGCGTCGCACTTTTCCGCGTCCGCGTTCCAGAGGTAGCCCGCCTCGCACACGCAGGCCTCGACGCTGGTCTGGTTGCGGAGGATGTGCGAGGAGTGCGCTGGACACGGCGTGCACGCAGTCTTGCCCTCGCCGGGCTTGTAGGAGCTGGTCTGGCATCTGAAGCACTGCTGGTTGTGCTCCCCGTGCGCCCAGCCAGCCGGACAGTCCTTGCCGCACGGGCCGCCGTGGGCGCCGAGGTAGCCCTCGATGCACTCGCAGTCCTCTGCGTGCGTGGAGCCCGCCGGCGCCGACGAGAAGGCGGGACACGCCGTGCACGCGGCGGCTTCCGAGGTGTTGGAGAAGCTATCCGCAGGACAGATACTGCAGTTTGCGAGTCGGGCTGCCGCCGTAGGACTGTCCGACCGGAAGTAGCCGGCGTTGCAGGTGCAGTTGGACTCGGAGCCGCTGAGGGCCGGCGACGAGCTGCCGGCCGCACATGCCTGACAGACCGAGATCATACCAAACGTATTTATGGGACACGCCGAGCAGCCTCCCGCGGTCCCGCCGGCATAGCCAGTTTTACAGAGACATTCCCCGGCGTGTTCACTGCCTCTCCCGGAGACAGCGTGCGCGGCGCACGGCTTGCACGCCGTCGGGCCCGGGATGTCCTTGTACGTGTCCTCGGCACATGCGACGCACGACATGCCATTGGCTCCTGCGAAGCCCACGTTGCACTTGCACGCATAGCTGGTGTTGCTTGCCGTCGGCGAGTGCGATCCTTGTGGACACGCTTGACATGCGGAAGCTCCGGGTTCGTTCTTGTACCAGCCTGCTTCGCAAGCCTCGCACAACCCACCGTTACTCCCAGCGTACCCAGCGTTGCAGGTACAGTCAGTGCGCGCGTCGCTAGCCGGGGGCGAGAACGTGTTCGGCGGACACTGCTGACAGTCGCTCGGTCCCGGCCCAGCCTTGTGCGTGCCGGCAGCGCAGGCGACGCAGATGCTGCCGTTCAGACCCGTGAAGCCGGCGTTGCAGGCGCAGGCCGTCGCCACGGTGCTGCTGGCCGGCGAGCTGGCGTGCTGCGGGCACGGCGTGCACTCCGCTGCGCCCGTCGAGTCCTTGAACTTGCCGGCGCTGCACTCGGAACACAACGCGACGCCCTGACCCGAGAAGCCCAGGGTGCACTCGCACGCCTCTTCCGCCGTGCTGCCCAGCGGCGCGACAGCCCCGTTCGTGCACTGGGCGCACTCGGAGCTGCCCGTCACCGACTTGAAGGTGTCCTCGGCACATTCGGTGCACGGGCCGCCGTCGGGCCCGGTCCACCCGGCGTTGCAGGAGCAGGCCGCCGCGGCCACGCTCGCCGCGGGCGAGTGAGAATGAGGTGCGCAAGTTTGACAGTCACCGGCGCCCGTTTCAATCTTGTATTTGCCTGCAAGACAGGCTGTGCAGGCGCCGCCGTCGGGCCCAGAGAAGCCGGCGTTGCAGACGCACGCCGTGTCTGCAGTGCTCGCTTGCGGCGAGTTCGAGTATGCCGAACACGCCGTGCACGCCTGGCTATCACTGTGTTTAGACCACACCTGCACGTCACAGAGAGTAAGAGGTTCACCACTTGCCAAGTAAACAAAGACATATCTGCCAGTAATGGGGCTGACGCACGTCAAATCCTCGGCGCGATCTGGAGGCAGCGCAGTCTGCTCAAAGACACAGATGTCCGCATCAGTTTTAGATGTGATGTCGTCATCTGTTAGTACATAGACTGAATATCCTTCTGTCTTCACTGATAGCGAATTGCCACGACCACGCATGCGCAGACCAGATACAACGAGGTCCTGTTCAAGATCCACTTTCCACCATTGTCCTCCGTCTTCGTCTGCATTCGTCTTCAATGTGTGAGTGCACGTCTTTGTTGAAGTGTCCTCATCCACAGCAAAAGAACTGTCATGGATGTGTGTAGTGTACGAATGGGGGTGCAGATAGTCGGTGCTTTGACTCGTCCCACACGCTTCGGCGTTGTTCGTCCCGCACGCACGGGCGTAGTTTGTGTGTGAGGATGTGTCCCTGAACGTGTCCACCGCACACGCCGTGCACGGCCCGCCGTAGGGCCCGGCGTGCCCGGCGCTGCAGACGCAGGTGCCAGCGCCCGCGGGGGCCTCGCTGTTCGCGGGGCAGGCCGCGCAGGCCGCACCGCCGCCGCCGCTGAACGTTCCGGCAGCGCATTCGCTGCACGCCCCGCCCGCAGCGCCCTCGTAGCCGGCGACACACACACAGGCTGTGGCAACGGTGCTGCCGGCCTCCGAGAAAGAGTTCGCGAGACACGCTGTGCATACGCCTTCAGACCCGTAGTGGACAGCCACACATGAGCAGTCTGCAAACAGCTTGGTACCGGCCACCGACGTAGCACCGGCACCGCAATCCGTGCACGCGGCCGGGCCCAGGGCGCCTTTGTACTGGCCGGCCGCGCATTCGTCGCAGTCCGAGCCGGTGTGGCCCCTGCCGCACTCGCAATCTCCAGGGACGGAGGCTCTGTCCGCAGTGGTCTGGCCGGCGGGGCATTGGACCGGCGCGACGGGGGCGGCAGTCGTCTCGGCGGCGCACGTGTAGCCCACCGCACACGCCACGCAGGCGGCGCCCGCGCTTGCACGCGAGTGCCCCGCCGCGCAGCGGCACGCCGCGAGCGGGGTCCCGTGCGGCAGGTACGCCGGCGCCTCGCACGCACACGCCGCCGCGCTCGTGCTGCCGGCGGGGGACGTCGCGCCCGGCGTGGCCTGTCCCGTGCAGTGCACACAGGGCGTGGCGTGGTCCTGCTCGAACTCGCGGAACGTCCCCGGCGCGCACGCCGGGAAGCCCGGCGGGTCTCCGTCCTCCGTCCACGCGCCGTTCTGCGTGTGCCCGGCGTCCGGTATGCAGTCCGCCTCGTGCACCGTCCGCGAGGTCCACGTGGTGCTGCCGGCGGGACAGCGCAGGCACGCCTGGTCGTTGCCAAGCCCCTCCCGGAACGTGCCGTGCTCGCACTCGAAGCACGCGCCCTCGCCCGTGAGCTCCGACGAAAAGTACCCCGAGATGCACTGGCACTCGCTGCTCGCGGTGGCCACTGCGCCGGCCAGCGTGGTGTGGTTGTCGTGGCACAGCAGGCAGGCCGTGCTGCCGCCGTCCGCGAGTACCTTGCTCGCGTGGCCGATCCAGTGCTTGTACGAGCCCTCGGCGCAGGCCGAGCATGTGCCGCCAGTGCTGCCCGCGTCCGCCCCGGCGTACCCGGCGTTGCACAGGCAATGGTCTCTGGCGGTCCCGTCGCTCGGCGACTGCGAGTCGGCGGGGCATGGCTGGCACGCAGTGTTCCCGGGACCGACTTTGTAGGCGCCACTGGCACACGCCGCGCACGGCCCGCCGTCGGGCCCGGCGTGCCCGGCGCTGCAGACGCAGATGCCAGCGCCCGCGGGGGCCTCGCTGTTCGCGGGGCAGGCCGCGCACGCCGCGCTCCCGGGGCCGTCCTTGTAGGTGCCACTGGGACACGCCGCGCACGGCCCGCCGTCTGGCCCGGAGTGGCCCGCGTCGCACGCGCAGTCTGTGATACTATCGCTCGCCGCCGGCGAGCTCGAGTGCGCGGGACACACGCCGCACTCTCTGCCTGCCCTCACTATGATCTCGCACACTTGAACCATGTCGGCGGTGTTACTGCTGCCTTGTGGTGTGTTGACAAAGTATACGTACCGACCGTAAATTGGCTTCAGGCAAGTAATCCAGGTGGCTGCCCATTGGGATAGCATCGTCCCCGTTCCCGAATGATCCACACATACTTCATTGCCATGACCAGGATCCATGCTCAAATCATTTCCTATGAAGACGGAATATCCCTTTGATCTTGTCCGCCAATTTCTTTGTCCCCAAATACCCAAAATTGTAACCACAACTGCACGACCCATGTCGATTCTAACCCATTGTATGGAGCCACCTGCAAGACCATGAAAGCACTCTGAGCTCCACATCCCACCGTTCCTATAGCTATTATCATTCACTGTGCGTAAATCTTTACTTGAGCCAGAGGAAGCTGTTACGCTACAAATTCCATTGTCACACTCGCGGGCGTAGTTGGTGTTGTAGGAGAGGGCCGTGGGACTGAACTCGTTGACAGCACACGCCGCGCACGGCCCGCCGTCTGCGCCTGTGAACCCGGCGTTGCATGAGCAGCTGACAACGGACGTGCTGTCTGCTAAAGGCGCTATCCCACCATAAGTGGACCACCCCCAAGTGTTGGAATTATCTGGACAGTTCAAACACACACTACCGCTCAAGTACGAGCCAGCAGAGCACGCAGTTGAGGGCTGCACACACAAAATAATCACGCCAAATGCCATCCATCCAAAGCGCATTCACATGCCAGCCAAACCGGTTATATATATTATGTTCAACACTTTACAGTAAAATAAGAAAAATGTGGTATCACCCAAGAGGCGAGACATGTGCTTGTTAAACGCTCTGTGCCGCGAGGGCGAGCACGCCGAGCGCGGCGAGCACGGACAGCCAGCGTGGACGAATGCCGGCGGCGTGGCTGCCCTGGTACTCGACCAGCTTGACAATTGCTGCGTCGTAGACGGTCGTGTTTCCTCCATATACATATATATATATAAATAAATAAATAAAAAAAAAAGGCTGTGAACTCGTTGGTCTCATTGGTGAAACCAGGCTCAGCCACACACTGGGTCACGTCGAAGGCTTGCAGGTCAACCGTTGTATACCCCCCTGGACAAGTCTGGCACGCTGAGTTGCCGTTGGCTGTTTTGAAACTCCCCGTTGGACACTGCTCACAGCTGTCGTCGGTGCTTCCACCACCCACCTGAAACCCCTTCAGACACAGACACTCATTTGCACTTGTAGACGCTGTGTAGACGGTGGCACTGTGATCCTTGCAGCCCACACACAGGCTCGCAAGATTGCCCGACCCCTCCTTGAAAGTGTCTGCCGCACACGCCTCGCATGTTGATGTCTGTGTGTCTTCAAAGTGTCCAGCCATACATATGAAATTCTGTCGATTTGCAGCGCTGATGAGACCATCGTCCGACGTGGCGGGGCGCCGGGGTTGTGTAAGAGCCGGAGATCCAGACCTCGCTGCTGAGTTTGACATAGTGTTTATTAGCGGTCACTCTCCCTAGACGCGAGCGCGAGCACGGCGAGCGCGGCGATCGTGGCGAAGTTGAGCGCGGCGAAGACGGCGAGACCGTGCATCGCGGGCGGGCGGGCGGCGGGACTCGTTTCCAGCCGACCTGCGGCGTCGTTGAGGTGCTTTCGGCACGCTGCCGAGACGGCTTTGTAACGGGATAGAGTGAGACTGTAGTAGGCATACACCACACTTCGAACATCGTCCACGTCAGACTTCGTCCATGTGTCCAGCCCCAACGCAAACAGCAGCTTCTGCTCTTCCTCGGCGGCCAAGAAAGCGCAGTCCCGGCTGCGGACGGCCGGCGCAGACACCCGGGCGACGGGCGCCGTGCGCGCGCGCATCTGCACGGGCGTGGGACTCTGCAGCATTGTTGCTGCAGGCAGGCCAGACACATTCAGATTACTGGTGATGCTGCCCACCGTGAGCATTGCGGCCATGGCGCTAGCCGCATTGCTGTCAGACGCGGCCACGGCCGTGTCGACGCGGATGCTCGCAGTCAAGAGGCGCCTGCCTGCCATGCTCGCGACACTGACGATGCGCACGTCGGCAGCGGGCACCGCGGCGGCCGCCGCAATGGCTGCTCGGAAGCCGGTCCTCTTGCTCTCGTCGAAGGCGGCCTCGGTCATCGGAAGCGACACAGCCAGCATCACCTCAAAAACAGTGGCGGTCGGCGCGGGCGTGGTG
>Ga0209384_1000376_pt1 | contig 29494 bp, 28 predicted proteins | sample CoawatmetaG05DNA_FD_187511 | JGI IMG/M metagenome (GOLD analysis project Ga0209384, IMG submission 187511) | Marine microbial communities from the West Antarctic Peninsula - Coastal water metaG058-DNA (SPAdes) (version 2) | ecosystem: Environmental > Aquatic > Marine > Coastal ... | reverse complement strand
TAGAAGCGAGTGGTAACTTCATTCTTAACTGGATTACGGTCAGTAAAAATATTGCCAGCACCCATTGGCCTAGCTTAGTCATTGCCCTCATCACTTTGACCACGATGATCCTCATCAAACGCTGGCGCAGGCAATGGCCTAACATGTTAATCGCCATGATTATGGGCAGTATAGCCACCCAGTTATTACTGTTATCCCCTTGGCAGGCGGCTACACAGATTGCTTTAGTGGGGGAAATTCCATCACAACTTCCGCCTTTGTCCCTGCCTGTAATGAACTGGGATGTGCTCAGGGAACTGGCCCCTGGGGCCATGGCTTTGGGCCTTTTAGGGTTGGTGGAAGCCGTGTCTATCGCCCGTTCTGTGGCCACTCGGTCAGGCCAACGCATTAATGGTAATCAAGAATTCATTGGTCAATCCCTGTCTAATATTATTGGCAGCTTCACCTCTAGCTATGCCACTTCTGGGTCGTTTACTCGCACTGGCGTCAATTATGAAGCAGGTGCTAGCAGCCCCTTAGCCGCCCTATTTGCGGCTATTTTTCTGGCTTTAATTGTGCTGCTTTTGGCGCCTTTTGCAGCTTACATTACCCTGCCAAGCATGGCTGCTATCTTACTCATCGTGGCATGGAATCTGATTGATTGGCACCATATTAAGGTCATCTATCGAGCGGGTAAAACTGAATCGACAGTCTTTGGTGTGACCTTTGGGGCCACCTTATTATTGCCCATGGAATTTGCCATTTACCTTGGCGTACTTTTGTCATTGGTGCTTTATTTACGCCGCACCTCAAAGCCTAAAATTACGGCTTTAGCCCGCAGCCACCATGCCAAACAACTGGTGCCAGCCCAACGCTCTAACTTGCCAGAATGTGAGGCCCTAAAGATCATCCGCATTGATGGCTCAATCTTTTTTGGGGCGGTGGACTATGTGCAATCGGCGCTTATGGTGATCCCTCAAAAACATGTGTTGATTGTGGCCAGTGGCATTAACTTTATGGATTTAGCGGGTACGGCATTATTAGCCAACGAAGCCAAACGTTTAAATGCCCTCGGCGGTGGTTTGTACCTGTGCAATACCAATGGCAGCGTCATTAAGCCCATTATCCGCAATGGCCATTTGAGCGCGATTGGAAAGCGCCATTTCTTCGCCACCAAAGCCTTGGCCTTAAGTGGCATTGATGACATTTTACACGGCCACACCTGTGCTGGCTGCACGCCCTAAAGCCAGGCTTTAATTTCACTCAAAAAAAGCAGGCCACATACCTTAAGCAGCTGCTTTTATATTAGTCTATAAGTTATGAGTTTGGCTTACTTCTGTCATTATTTTTAGGCACAAAAAAACCCGCGCTAGGCGGGTTTTTTTAACTCAGATACTGCAACACCACTTACTTGGTAGTGCGGGCACCAAAGCGCTTATTAAAGCGATCAATACGACCGCCAACATCGATGTTTTTCTGCTTGCCTGTGTAGAATGGATGGCATGCTGAACAAGTGTCAATGTGCATGTCTTTGCACAATGTTGAACGCGTTTCTACCACGTTACCACATGAACACGTGGCCTTAATGGCTTCGTATTTAGGATGAATATCTTTTTGCATAGGAAATAACCTCAGGGTTATGGCGCCGCCACTTGATCTATTGCCAAGCACCGCACCGAACAGAGACCTTAAAAGATCTCGTTTAACTTGGCGTACCATTTGGTGGTAAGCCAAAAATAGAGGCAGAATTTTACCAGACATCAACGGATTAGCAAGTCTTTTTCCTCACATGAGTTTTACAATGCACCAAATACCTTGTTTATGTGGGTAAAGCACCACAAAACTAAACACTTTGGTGTAGGATAAGCGCCTAACCCACTTGTCTTTAGCAATCAACTTTTAGTGCCTATGTATTTACAAATCGCCATCGCTACTGGCCTGCGCCAAGAGTTTACCTACCTAGCGCCCGACCCAAGTAAAAGCTCACACCAACCAAAAATTGGCTTACGTGTGCGAGTGTCTTTTGGCCGCAGTGAAAGGGTGGGACTTATTGTTGGCATTAAACAAACCACAGACCTAGACCTTAGCAAGCTCAAGCCCATTATTGAACTATTAGATGATACGCCATTGTTGTCGCCAGAGCTTTGGCAACTGGGATTATGGGCTGCTGATTATTACCAACATCCATTGGGTGATGCGCTCATGCACTTGTTGCCTGCGAAACTAAGACAACCTATACCCAATCAACTGATTCAATTTAATTGGAAGATCGCTACTGTAGAAGCCGAATTTGGTAGGGCTAAAAAACAGCAGGCTTTGTGGCAACAAATTAACACCTTAGCCCCTGAATTCAATCTCAGTCAACTGCAAAACATGGGCATTAAACCCAGCCAACTCAAACCTTTTTTGGATAAGCTGTGGCTCACCACCAGCTACCCTAAGTCACAAGAAGTGACTTTAAAGTTAGCTCAAAAAGCCTTAGACCTTAACCTTGAACAAGTCCAAATTGTTGAACATTTAGCAAGGGTAAAAGGCACTTTTAGTTGCAATTTACTCAATGGTGTTACGGGTAGTGGCAAGACAGAGGTGTATTTACATGCGATTGCACATCAGTTGCAGGCCGGCAAACGGACCTTATTATTAGTACCCGAAATTGGCCTGACACCACAACTGCTGCAACGGTTGCATGCGCGCTTTGACAATCGCGTACTGGCATTGCACTCAGGCCTTACAGAACACCAAAGACTGAACGCTTGGCAGCAAGCTGGACTGGGGCAAGCTGATATCATCGTTGGCACCCGCTCTGCCTTATTCACACCTATACCCCAATTAGGTTTAATCATTATTGATGAAGAACACGATCAAGCCTATAAACAGCAAGAAGGTTTTCGCTATCATGGTCGCGATTTAGCTATAAAACGGGCGGCTGACGCCAAAATTCCAATTTTACTAGGCTCCGCAACGCCGTCACTAGAAAGTTTGGCAAACGTTACCCGTGGCCGATTTACTCAATGGTTGTTGACTCAGAGAGCAGGTTCAGCCAATAGTCAAAGTTATCAGGTCATCGATTTACGCAACCAACCCCAGCAAGCAGGTATATCGGAACAGTTGCAGGGCATGATTCAAATCCAGCTCGATCTGGATCATCAAGTCTTACTCATGCTCAATCGGCGGGGTTTTGCTCCAAGTCTGCAATGCCAAACGTGTGGCGCAACTGCGCAGTGCCCCGCCTGCGATGCCAATATGACCTTACATCGGCGACCACCAAGGCTGCATTGCCATCATTGTGAGCACCAACAACCCGTGCACTTGCATTGCCCCCAATGTCAGAGTCATCAGTTAAAACCTTTGGGGCAAGGCACCGAGCGCACAGAAGAGCAGCTTAATACCCTCTTTCCCGATACTCCCGTGCATCGCATAGACCGTGACACGACCCGTAAAAAAGGCAGTTTAGAAAACATGTTAGAGCAAGTGCATAGTGGTGCACCTTGTTTACTCGTGGGTACCCAGATGTTGGCTAAGGGTCATCATTTCCCTAATGTGACCTTGGCTGCTATTTTGGATGCTGATGCCAGTCTGTTTAGTAGTGATTTTCGTGGCCCAGAAAAACTTGCTCAACTACTTGTGCAAACTGCAGGTCGTGCTGGCCGCGATCAAATACCGGGTACAGCAGTCATTCAAACCTACCAAGCAGATCACCCTACTATTGAGATTCTTGTCACTCAGGGTTATAACGCCTTTGCCGCACAAGAACTCACTCGCCGTCAACAAAGTGGTTTACCTCCAGCGGGCCATATGGCCCTGTTCCATGCTCAGGCCAAAGATGCAACGCAGGCCTTTGCACTGCTCAATTGGTTAAGTCAGCAAATACAAAATCCAGCGCTAGCGACCCTAACCAAGACTTTGCTTATGTTTGGCCCTATGCCAGCCTTTATGGCTCGCAAAGCCAATTATTATCGTGCCCAACTGCAACTTCAGCACCCTAACCGCAAACAATTACAGCAATTATTACTGCAATTGTGTAACTTACTAGATGAGCATCCAGCGGCCCGTAAAATACGCTGGAGCCTAGACATAGACCCTCAAGAACTGGGATAATTACGAGTCATCCCTACGCAGTTTGTAAGGCCTCACTTGGAGGCCACATTTAAACCTTTTAGAAGCCAAAACACCGTCATGAAGCAACACATTGCAGACCTTATTCAACACGCCATCGATGCCCTTAAAATTGCCGGTGAGTTTGATGCTGACCTCGTCACCCACATCCAAATTGATAACACCCGCGACAAACAACACGGCGACCTTGCTTGTAACGTGGCCCTCACTTTGGCTAAGGTGGCAAAGCGCAAGCCCCGTGATATTGCTGAACTAATCTGTAACCACTTGCCTCAATCAGACTCAGTGACTAAAACCGAAATCGCTGGTCCTGGCTTTATTAACTTTTTTATCAGCCAAGATGCCACTCAAGCGGTGATTGGTAGAGTGCTTAGCGAAGCTGAAAAATTTGGGCGCAATCACAGTGGTGCAGGCCATAAAGTACAAGTGGAGTTTGTGTCTGCCAATCCTACCGGACCTTTGCATGTTGGCCATGGCCGGGGCGCAGCCTATGGTGCCAGCCTTTCTAACTTGCTAGAAACCGCTGGCTTCCAAGTAGAAAGAGAATATTACGTTAACGATGCGGGCCGCCAAATGGACATTTTGGCCGCCAGTGTGTGGCTTCGTTATCTGCAATTAGCGGGTACAGAAGTTGTTTTTCCTAGTAATGGTTATCAAGGTGATTATGTTAATGACATCGCCCAACAACTGCACCAGCAAGCAGGTGATCGACTAAAGCACAGTACCACGGCGGTCATGGCAGACATTCACGCCGATGCGCCTGCAGGTGATAAAGAGAAGCACGTTGATGATTTAATTATGCGCGCTAAAAGCTTATTAGGTGAAGCAGATTATGACCTAGTGTTTGATGCTGGCCTAAACTCTATTCGAGATGACATTGAGCATGACTTGCGCGGCTTTGGGGTGGACTTTGACCAGTGGTTTTCGGAACGTAGCCTAGACCAGAACGACCAGATCAACCGGGCGATTACTAAGCTACAAGAAAAAGGCCATGTATATGAAGACGGAGGGGCCTTATGGTTCCGGTCAACTGAGTTTGGTGACGACAAAGACCGCGTGGTTAAACGTGACAATGGACAAACAACCTACTTTGCGTCTGATATTGCCTACCACTTGAACAAGTTCGAGCGGGGCATGGATACCGTCATTAACGTGTGGGGCGCCGATCACCACGGTTACATCACTCGGGTCAAGGCGGCTCTTCAAGCCCTCGGTATAAATCCTACTCGCTTAGTGGTTAAACTGGTTCAGTTTGCTATCTTATATCGCGGCCAAGAACGCGTGCAAATGTCGACCCGAAGCGGTTCTTTTGTAACCCTGCGGGAGCTGCGAGAAGAAGTTGGTAAAGATGCCTCTCGCTTCTTTTATGTGAACCGTAAGGCTGAACAACATATGGATTTTGACTTAGAACTGGCCAAGTCAGAGAGTAAAGACAACCCGGTCTACTACATACAGTATGCCCATGCTCGCATCTGCACCTTGATCAGAAAACTAGCAGATAAAGATATGGCGTGGGATTCAAACATGGGTCTTGAGCAGCTGGAGCTACTGAGTGAAGCGACAGAAATAGCCCTAATGCAGCAGATTGAGCTCTACCCTGAAGTCATTGCTCAAGCGGCCAAAAACCATGAACCTCATCAAGTGGCTCATTACCTTAAAGATTTAGCCAGTAATTTCCACAGCTACTATAACGCCCATCGCATGGTCATTGATGATGCCCAGCTGCGTAATGCTCGCATGTGCCTGTGCATGGCTGCCCGCCAAGTCATAGACAACGGCTTAGGCCTTTTGGGTGTTGACGCACCAGAGCAGATGTAAGTATGGCTCGCCAAGATTACGCTCGACGTAAACCTAAAAAACAACAGCGTAAACCTGTCGTTTCACGGTGGGTAATGATCTTTACCTTAGGGGTCAGCATCGCTTTTTTAGTGGGCCTATGGGTTCTTTCGCAACAGCCTGACGACACCAATGCCAGCGCCATTGTGACTGAAAAAACCAAGCCTACTGAAAGGGTTAAATTAGTACCCAAAAAGACCGACAAAGGGCAGGCCAACAAAGATACGAGCGCAACCAAAGGTAGCTTTGATTTTTATACCTTACTACCAGACAGTATAGTCACTCCAGAGCAAGTGGAAGCCTATGTCTCTACCCCAAAAGACCCCAAGAAGAAGACTAACGTCATATTGCAGGCTGGATCTTTTCGCAAACAGGCTGATGCGAATCGACTTAGGGCTCAATTAATTCTCATTAACATGAATAATGTGGTCGCCGAAAAAACAGTGTCGAGTAACGGTTCTGTCTGGTACCGAGTCCGCATCGGCCCATTCAATAACCGGTCTACCCTTAATAAAGCTGAAGATATTCTTGCTCAGCAGGGCATTGAATCTATTCGTATTAATAAAACCACTAACTAGTCCAGAGTTGAAGTCATTTGCGCTTGAATTCTAGCGTCTTGACCCCATTCTAAACAGGTCAGCCTTAGACGAGTGGTCTAAGCTTTACAACTCAGTAGGAACAAAGCATGACTACCATAGTATCAGTACGCCGCGGCAATCAAGTGGTGTTGGGTGGTGACGGTCAAGTCTCCTTAGGCAATACCGTCATGAAAGGTAACGCTCGTAAAGTTCGACGCTTGTACCACGACAAGGTCATTGCAGGTTTTGCTGGGGGCACTGCAGATGCCTTTACTCTATTCGAACGTTTTGAAAGCCAGTTAGAAAAGCACCATGGCCAACTTGTGCGTTCAGCGGTAGAACTAGCCAAAGAGTGGCGCAGTGATCGCGCATTGCGAAAGCTGGAAGCGATGTTGGTGGTTGCCAATGAAGAAGCCTCACTCATTATCAGTGGCACGGGTGACGTCATAGAACCAGAGCATGGACTTATTGCTATAGGTTCAGGTGGTAATTTTGCCCAAGCCGCTGCCCTAGCTCTGCTGGATAACACAGACCTTTCGGCCCAAGACATCGTTAGTAAAAGCCTCGATATAGCGGCTAATATTTGTGTTTTTACTAACCACCAAACGACCATCGAAACTATTGACCTAACGGCTCAAGCTAAAAAATAAGGCTGAATCATGTCTCAACTGACCCCTGCTGAAATTGTCAGCCAACTCGACAACCACATTATCGGCCAAGATGCTGCCAAACGTGCAGTCGCGATTGCACTGCGCAATCGCTGGCGCAGAATGCAGCTCGAACCCAATATGCGCGCTGAAATTGCCCCTAAAAACATTATGATGATTGGTCCTACGGGAGTAGGCAAAACTGAGATTGCAAGACGTTTAGCTAAATTATCTAACGCACCTTTTATTAAGATTGAAGCCACTAAATTCACCGAAGTGGGTTATGTAGGACGTGACGTAGAATCTATTATTCGTGATCTCATGGAAACGGCAATGAAGATGCTGCGTGAAGATGCGATTACTAAAGTAGCCAACCAAGCAGCAGACCGTGCAGAAGACCGCATTTTAGACGTGCTGCTGCCGCCTGCTAGAGGTGCAGATGGAACAGCAGACACGAAGGAGTCTGGCACGCGTCAGGTATTCCGTAAGAAGCTCAGGGAAGGATTGCTAGATGATAAAGAAATTGATATCGAAGTGTCTAGTACACCCATGGGTGTTGAGATCATGGCACCTCCTGGCATGGAAGACATGACTAATCAACTGCAAGGTTTGTTTGCCAACATGGGCAAAGACAAGAAACAAACCAAAAAGATGAGCATTGGGGACGCCCTCAAACAGCTTCAAGATGAGGAGGCTGCAGGTCTGGTTAAAGAGGAGGATCTGAAACAACGTGCATTAGACGCCGTAGAGCAAAATGGCATTGTGTTTTTAGATGAAATTGACAAAATTGCCAAAAAACAAGAAGGCGGCAGTGGTGACGTTTCCCGTGAAGGTGTGCAGCGTGATTTGTTGCCGCTCATCGAAGGCTGCACTGTCACCACTAAATACGGCATGGTGAAAACTGACCACATCCTGTTTATTACGTCAGGTGCATTCCATGTGGCTAAGCCTTCAGATCTTATTCCAGAGTTGCAAGGCCGATTACCCATTCGGGTAGAGCTAAACGCCCTGCGTCCAGAGGACTTTGCTCGCATTCTTACGGAACCTAATTATTCGCTCACGCAGCAATATATTGCTCTTTTGGGTGTTGAAGGGGTTGATCTTGAATTTACTAAGGACGGCGTTAAGCGTATTGCAGAACTCGCCTATGAGGTTAATGAGAGTACCGAAAACATAGGTGCACGACGTTTACATACCCTCTTAGAACGACTGCTAGAGGACCTGTCATTCACTGCGAGTCAAGCGGCCGGAGCTAAAGTGGTGATTAACCAAACATACGTTGATAATAATTTAGAAGACCTAGTCAAAGACCAGGATTTGAGTCGCTACATTTTGTAGCTTAGCGGCCATCATTGGCATGGCGGCGCTCCTAACTGACGGTGTACCTAACCAAAGTAGCGGTCTAGTTGTTTATTGACTTCTGCTTCAATCTGACCCTTCATCGGCGTCAACATCATGCCAAGGGTCAGTTCAACATCCACCACGCCTTGTGATAACACCAACGAACCCTTAACTCCTTGGCGCTCAAGGACTAGAACATCACCTTGCCAAACGCCCTTCACACCTAACTTAGTTTCTAACTTTGCGGCAAAGGTGCGCGTGACTTTGCGAGCGTCTTCCATGCTATGCTGGTGGGGATAGGACACATGTATGCTGGCCATGGAGGCTCCGAAAACAAGGGATATGAGCGCCCTATGGTAATCGTGCGTACATTGATAAACAAGGGAGTAACGCAGGGGTTTGCGTGTTTTATTTTCTTTATGCCTAATTACTAGTGCTGTATAACTTTTTAGTATTAGACACTGCGGTAGAAGTTGGTAATATCTCTTCAGCGCAAATAAAAATAATAAGCGCAATAAGAAAAAAAGATACCCTTTGGCTTAACAATAAAAATAACCAAGCCTCAGAAAGCAGCTCGATGAGCTGCTTTTTTTATGCCTAAAATTTAGTCATACAACGAGCTAAATCGCCCCAATAAACCCTTTTAACTTGCGCACTCTTGAGTGACTACCCATTCAGATAAGCTTAATAAGCGCGCTTTTAGCTGGTCATATTCTTCCTGAGCTGCTTTAGAGTCGCTACTGCCATCAACCAGAAATAAAACTGGCCAATAAAGCACTCCTCCAACAAATTCTAAGCGCTCCATGTCTGCATCTTCATCTCTAACATCTGCAATGTCATGCATCTGGCTAGTAATACGTCGGGCCTCAGAGTAAAGCTGATCACAACTGAATTGGTCGTAGGCGGCAGTAAAACTTGGCACGCTGGACTCTGGAACCGCACTCGTTGGAGCATTTGTGCAAGCCACAGCTAAACTGGCTAAGATTAATAATTTAAATTGTTTCACATTAGTTCCTCTGCGTTGATTTAAACTAACAGAACTTAAGCCAAGCTGGAAGCGCCACTAATTATTTATGCACAATAAAAAGCCGGCATTTAAGCCGGCTTTTTATTGACCTTAGCTGAATTTACTTGGGCGCGCGTTTGCGTGCATTTTCTGTCAGTAAACGCTTACGCAGGCGAATAAAGTTAGGTGTCACTTCGACTAACTCATCGTCTTCAATAAACTCAAGCGCTTGCTCCAACGAGAAACGGATTGGTGGACTCAGCACAATGTTTTCATCTGTTCCTGCCGCACGGATGTTGGTCAGTTGCTTACCCTTGGTAGGGTTAACAGCCAAATCATTACCACGACTGTGCACGCCGATCAGCATCCCTTCGTATACATCAATGTTAGGTTCAACCATCAAACGGCCCCTAGTTTGCAGGTTAAACAAAGCGAAGGCTAAGATTTTACCTTTTACCATGGAAACTAAAACACCATTTTGACGTTCAGCCAAGGCACCCTGCTTTACTTCACCGTAGTGATCAAACACAGACGTCATGACACCACTACCAGAGGTTAAAGTTAAGAATTGGCCACGAAAGCCAATTAAACCTCGAGAAGGGATAATAAATTCTAGTCGGGTACGACCTTTGCCATCTGGCTCCATGTTAGTCATGTCAGCCTTACGGCGGCCCATTTCTTCCATCAAAGAACCCTGATGTTGGTCTTCACAGTCGATTAGTACGGCTTCGTATGGCTCCATCATTACGCCATCAACTTCTTTCTCGATCACCTGAGGACGACCCACACCCACTTCAAAACCTTCGCGACGCATGCTTTCAATCAGCACAGAAAGGTGCAACTCACCCCGTCCTGAAACCACAAAGCGGTCAGGTGTGTCACCTTGTTCAACTCGCAAGGCCACGTTATGTATCAACTCACGATCTAAGCGGTCTCGAATATTACGACTGGTTACAAACTTACCGTCTAAGCCAGCAAATGGTGAATCATTGACCTGAAAGGTCATGGACACTGTCGGCTCATCAATGCTTAGGGCAGGCAACGCTTCAACGTGGTCTGGATGACATATGGTGTCAGAAATGTTTAAGCCATCAATACCCGTGACACACACAATATCACCCGCCTTCGCTGTGGGTACATCAATGCGATCAAGGCCCATGTAGCTCATGACATTTTGTAGCTTAGCGGCACGCTGCTTGCCATCTGAACTCACAACCTTAATCTGTTGGCCCACTTTCATGCTGCCACGCTTAATACGGCCTACACCAATAACCCCAACATAGCTCGAATAATCTAAGGCAGAGATTTGCATCTGCAAGGGTCCCTCAAGATCAACATCTGGAGCTTTAACATGCTCGACCAAGGCTTCAAACAGCGGATCCATGTTTTCTGACATGTTATCTGGCGATGGACCTGCAATGCCATTAATGGCCGACGTGTACATGACAGGAAAATCTAACTGCTCATCTGTCGCACCTAATGAATCGAATAGATCAAAAACTTGATCCATAACCCAATCAGGCCTTGATCCTGGACGGTCAATCTTGTTAATCACTACAATGGGGCTCAGGCCTTGCTGAAACGCCTTTTGAGTTACAAAACGTGTTTGTGGCATTGGGCCATCTACGGCATCAACTAACAACAATACACAATCCACCATGGATAGAACTCGTTCTACCTCACCACCAAAGTCGGCGTGTCCTGGCGTGTCTACAATATTGATATGGTATCCGTTCCAGCTCACAGCCGTGTTTTTTGCCAGAATAGTGATACCGCGCTCTTTTTCTTGGTCGTTAGAGTCCATGATGCGCTCTGAACCTTGGTCACGCCGATCGAGTGTGCCCGATTGTTCTAGCAACTTGTCTACCAAGGTGGTTTTACCATGGTCTACGTGGGCTACAATCGCCACATTTCTTAACTTTTCGATCATCTCACTACTCCAAACGGCCGCAACTGAACATGGCCACAATACGTATGGGCACTACTTCAATGTAGCGCCAAAAAAATGCAGCGCGAATTATAGCAAAAATACACTCATAACACAGCACCTTAAACCGAACGAAAGAAACATTTATACACGCCTACTATTTTGCACTTATTTGGTGCGCATGGTATTCAATAGCGACCCATTTTAGTGCATAATTGTGATAGGTTGACTTAGTTTACGATTGTTCGCCCTTCAATAGGGCGTTAGCTGATTAAAAAGGCATCAGAATGTGACCAAAACCGCCATAGAGAGTCGCTTTTAACTATTAATGTAAAGTTGGCACGGCCGTTGCTTTAGAGTTATCAGCAATGATAGCCAAAGCGCTAGAAATTATATACGTAACCCACTGGCCTTTAAGCCAGTTTTGATTGGAGAGACTACATGTCTGCAAACACCCTTAAAATGATCCAAGACAGCGAAGCGCGCTGGGTCGACCTACGCTTTACCGATACCAAAGGCAAAGAGCAGCACGTTACTATACCTGCAAGTACAGTTGATGAAGACTTTTTCGCTGAAGGCCAAATGTTCGATGGATCCTCTATTGCGGGTTGGAAAGGCATTAACGATTCAGACATGATCATCATGCCCGACGACAGCACGGCGGTGTTAGACCCATTCACAGAAAGCACAACGGTTAATGTACGTTGCGACGTTATTGAACCAGCCACCATGCAAGGCTACGACCGCGACCCACGCTCAGTGGCTGCACGCGCTGAAGAATATCTTAAGTCGACAGGCATTGGTGACACGGCTTACTTCGGCCCCGAGCCTGAATTTTTTGTGTTTGATGACGTGAAATGGAAATCCGATATGCAAGGCTCCATGTACGAAATCAACTCAGAAGAAGCCGCTTGGCAGTCTAATGCTACCATCGAAGGTGGTAACACAGGCCATCGCCCTGGTGTTAAAGGCGGATATTTTCCAGTGCCACCAGTCGACTCTTCCCATGACATGCGTGGTGCCATGTGTGATGCCATGGAATCTATGGGGGTTGAGATAGAGGTTCATCACCACGAAGTAGCCACTGCTAACCAAAACGAAATTGGTACTAAGTTCAGCACCTTAATTCGCAAGGCAGATGAAGTACAGATTCTGAAGTACTGTGTGCACAACGTCGCTCACGCCTATGGCAAGACGGCCACATTTATGCCTAAGCCGATTGTTGGAGATAACGGTTCTGGCATGCATGTGCACCAGTCAATCGCTAAAGATGGCGTTAACCTTTTTGCTGGTGACGGCTACGGTGGTCTATCTGACACAGCCCTTTATTACATTGGCGGTATTATTAAGCATGCGAGGGCGCTCAACGCCTTTACTAACGCTTCAACAAATGCCTACAAACGCCTAGTGCCTGGATTTGAAGCCCCAGTAATGCTGGCCTATTCGGCTCGTAATCGCTCTGCTTCTATCCGTATTCCATACGTAAGCAATCCCCGTGGACGCCGAGTAGAAGTACGCTTCCCTGATCCAACAGCTAACCCATATTTGTGCTTTGCAGCGCTTTTGATGGCAGGCCTGGATGGCATTCAAAACAAGATCCACCCTGGTGATGCAGCGGATAAGGATCTATATGACCTCCCTGCAGAAGAAGCGGCAGCTATCCCAACAGTGGCACGAAGCTTAGAAGAAGCTTTGAGCGCACTTGAAGCAGATCGAGAGTTCTTGACTCGAGGCGGTGTGTTTACTGACGAAATGATCGATGCATACATCGAGCTTAAAAACGGCGAAGTAGAAGCAGTTAACAGCGTGACTCACCCTGTTGAGTTTGGCCTTTACTACTCTTGCTAAAAGCCTAACCAAAGCCCTCCTTGGAGGGCTTTTTAAGCTTCCCTGACGCACTAAATTGGTGCGTTATAATTTGACCAACCCTTTTTACACGGAGTGCGATGACTAATTTACTACAAGCCAACCAAGCTCTAGCTGGGTTAGTTAACCATTTAACGACCGCCATCGTGTTAATTAACACAAAGATGGAAATTGTGGCATTAAATTTAGCTGCCGAAAATTTATTTCGGGTCAGTCAACACCAAATGCAGCTGGAACCCATAAGCACTCTGTTAAATTTGGACGCTCTGCTAAAGCAGCAATTGCAAGACAGCTCCAAGCAGCAGCAATCATTTACTAGCCGCGATACCCAAATTCAACAAGCCAATGGCCACCGACTGTGGGTCGACTTGAGTGTGACCGCTATAGATGATGAAGGTAGCTTAGCCTTAGAAATACAGCCTTTGGAGCGCGTCAAGCGCCTAACCCAAGAAGCGCGCATGACCACACAACAACAAGCGTCTTCTAACCTAGTGCGTAACCTTGCTCACGAAATCAAAAATCCACTTGGTGGTATTCGTGGTGCAGCCCAATTATTGCAAAGAGAGCTGAACCCTTCTCTGCATGAATTTACTGACATCATTATTTCTGAGGCTGATCGCCTCAGAGACCTTGTAGACCGTTTAATTGGCCCTCAGCGCCAAACTCAAAAACAGATCTGCAACATTCATCAGATACTTGATAAAATAGACCAGCTCCTGCGTGCTGAAGCCAGTGGTCAGGTGCAACTAATACGTGACTATGATCCCAGCTTACCCGAGTTGCTGATCGACGCTAATCAAATGACTCAAGTGTTTCTCAACGTGGGCCGCAATGCATTACAAGCATTGGTAGAACATCAGACCCCCAATGGCCACATTTGTTTAAAAACCCGCATTGTTAGGCATTTCACTATTGGCAACATTTGTCACCGCCTAGCATGCTGCATCAGCATAACTGACAACGGTCCAGGCATTAGTGCCAACCATATAGAAGACATATTTTTTCCATTGGTGACACATCGTCCACAGGGCTCAGGGTTGGGTTTAAGTATTGCCCAAAGCCTCATACAACAGCACCAAGGTCTCATCGAATGCGATAGTCAAAGCGGCCAAACTTGTTTTAACATTTACCTACCCATGGAGAAACTCCCATGAGCCAAGATGTATGGTTAGTAGACGACGACCACGCGATACGCTGGGTGCTAGAACGTGCCTTACAACAAGCGCAAATTAGTAGTCGCAGTTTTGAAGACGGCCAGCAATTATTGGCGGCCCTTGAAGCAGATACGCCCAAACTCATTGTCAGTGATATTCGTATGCCTGGTATTGATGGCCTAAGTTTATTACAGCGATTACAACATCAAATCGCTCATGTGCCAGTCATTATTATGACTGCACATTCTGATTTAGATAGCGCTGTAGCATCCTATCAAGGTGGTGCTTTTGATTATTTGCCAAAACCCTTCGATGTTGATGAGGCCGTCGCTTTAGTCCAGCGAGGTTTGCAGCATGCCCAGCAACAAGCAGGCGCTAAAGCACCAGAACCCGCCCCAGCAAGCGCTCAAATTATTGGTGAAGCACCTGCCATGCAGGAGGTATTTAGGGCCATTGGTCGACTGTCTCAATCTAATATGACAGTGATGATTAATGGCGCCTCCGGCACGGGTAAGGAACTCATCGCTCAGGCCCTGCATCAGCATAGCCCAAGAGCCAATCAGCCTTTTATCCCTCTAAATATGGCTGCTATTCAAAAAGATCTGATTGAATCAGAACTCTTTGGTCACGAAAAGGGAGCCTTTACGGGCGCCGCCAATCAGCGCAAAGGCCACTTCGAACAAGCTCACGGCGGCACGTTAATGTTGGATGAGATTGGTGATATGCCAGCTGAAGCCCAGACTCGACTATTAAGAGTGTTGGCCGATGGCGAGTTCTATCGAGTTGGTGGCCATAACTTGGTCAAAGTAGATGTACGAATTATCGCTGCAACGCACCAAGATTTAACCCAACGGGTTGAACAAGGGTTATTTCGAGAAGACCTATTTCATCGCCTTAATGTGATTCGTATACCTTTACCTAACCTCAATCAACGCAGCGAAGATATTCCTGCACTGGCAAGGCACTTTTTACTGACCAGTGCCAAAGAACTGGCGGTAGAAACAAAACAATTGTCCAGCGAAGCTGCGGCGCACTTACAGAAATTAGATTGGCCAGGCAATGTGCGCCAATTAGAAAATGTGTGCCGCTGGTTGAGTGTTATGGGCAGTGGTAACCAGATATTAGTCAACGATTTACCCCCCGAGCTTAAAGAGCAAACGCCCACTGCTAGCTTAGAAGAAAGCTGGCAAGAAGTGTTATCAACTTGGGCAAAAAAAGAACTGCAATTCGGGCAACAACAACTGCTTGATAAAGCTTTGCCGGCATTTGAAAAAGTGATGATAAAAGCCGCCCTTAAACATACCCATGGCCGCCGACGAGAAGCAGCAGAACTGCTAGGCTGGGGACGCAACACCCTGACCCGAAAAATTAGCGAGTTGGGTTTATAGATGGGTTGGGTATGTATGACATGCTTAAGCTATATTTTAGTGGTTACGAAAAACACCCAATGGGTTTGAACTCCCAATTCATTGGCTTTATTTTTGTCCTATAATCAACCTATGTTGAACCTAGAAGTATTGGTATGGAAATAATACACCATGTTACACGTTGTACTTTTTGAACCAGAAATCCCACCCAATACGGGCAATATTATTCGGCTGTGTGCTAATACTGGGTTTCAATTACATTTAATCGAGCCCCTTGGATTTAAGCTTGAAGATAAATCTTTAAGACGAGCTGGGTTGGATTATCACGAATGGGCACGCTTGCAGGTGCACAAAAATTATGCGGAATTCCTCGCTAATGTGAAGCCTAAAACGATTTATGCTATGACCACAAAAGGCAGCGATTGCTTCAGCAAAGCTAGGTTTGAAAAACATGACGCGCTTTTGTTCGGACCCGAAAGTCGCGGGCTTCCTGAAGAAATTAGAGCCCAATGTGACGCCAGGATTCGCCTTCCCATGACGTCAGAAAGCCGCAGCTTGAACTTATCTAACTGCGTAGCCATTACCGTATATGAAGCATGGAGACAGCTCAATTACGATGGCGCCAATCTTTAAACACAGTAGACAACTTTGGTTTTCTTAGGATAGGACCTCAAGGCATTTATCCTACCAAATTGAGCAGGCACTGTGCCTCTAGTTTATTCAGCCCCTATCCCACTAATTTGCGCAGCAACGCCCTCAACTGACGCTGCTAACAGACACCCTCACCCAGTTGCGTTAGTGAGTTGGTTCACCAGCATCTGGAGTCGCATCATTTTCAGTTTCAGCCGCACCTGTTTCAGCTTGCGACGCTTGCTGCGCCAGACTCTGTGCATACAAAGCATCAAAGTTGACTGGGGCCAACATTAAGGCTGGGAAGCTACCTCTTTGCACTAGATTATCAATGGCTTCACGCGCATAGGGAAATAGGATGTTCGGGCAAAAAGCACCCAAAACTTGACCCATAGATTCTTTAGGCACATTGGCAATGTGGAACAAACCCGCCTGCTGCACTTCCGTTAGGTAAACCGTCTTTTCTTCTGCTGAAGCGGTAATCGTTATGCGTAAAACCACCTCAAACGTAGTTTCATTAAGCTGGCGCGCCTGGCTATTTAAATCCACACCAACCTCAGGCTTCCAATCGCTTGTGAATGACTGCGGTGAGTTAGGGGATTCAAAAGATAGATCTTTCAAATACACGCGCTGGATCATAATTTGTGGCTGTTCGGTGGTCTCTGCAGCCGCGGCAACGTTTTCTTCTTCACTCATGCTTAATTCTCATTCGTCTAGGTTTTATTGGAGGGCTTCAATTACGAAGTGGCTAGTAACGGGTCAAGTTTTTGCTGACGATCCAAAAGATATAATTCATCACAACCGCCGATGGCATTGCCATTAATCATAATTTGCGGCACCGTGCGGTTACCCGTCAGCTGCATCATCTGTTGACGCACATCTTGGCGCCCATCAACACTAATTTCTTCATAGCTAAGGCCTTTACTGTCGAGCAAGCGTTTAGCACGAAAGCAATATCCGCAAAGATTAGAACTATAAATTGTAACTTGTGCTGTCATAAATGTGCCCCAGTGTTAGAGTTTTATTTGCGCACCAAAGGCAAGTTCTGCCCAGTCCACTCGGCCATACCACCAGACATCCGATGCACGTTGGTATAATCAGCTTTTTTCAACATATTTGCTGCACTCGAGGCAGTTTGGCCTGTCTTACAAATTATAACAATGGGTTTATCTTTGTGTTTTTCAAGTTCAGACATCCGTTTTGTTAAGTCTGCAAAAGGAATATTCTTGGCACCAATAACTCGCCCTGCCTTAAAGTCTGCCGGCGCACGAATATCAAGTAATAAGGCATCTTCACCATTTGCCATCACAGTGGCTTGTTGTGGCGACACTGAGGGAGCAGCTTTGCGGCGTTCTGTGATCAATAACACCAATAATGTCAGCACCAAGGCCACGACCATTTCCCAGTGATTGATTGCAAATTCGAGGTAACGTTCCATAAGCTTTATTATTCCCAACAATTAATAGGTTCTGGGTCGCCATAAGGACGACAAGTCCGGCGGCATTATACGCCATAGCATGGATAAATTGGAGGTAGACTGCTAAAATATCTTGCCATTTGCCAATAACAGACACCATGACCACTTCTAGTCCTAAAGCCCTCATCATTCTGGATGGATGGGGACAAAGCCAAACATCGACTTCTAATGCCATTGCAGCCGCAAATACACCCACTTGGGACGGTCTGTTAGCCAATCATTGTCATACTTTAGTAGGCACTTCTGGAGCCGATGTGGGCCTACCAGATGGCCAGATGGGTAACTCCGAAGTGGGTCATATGAACATTGGTGCGGGCCGAGTGGTGTACCAAAATTACACCCGTATTGGCAAAGCCATAGTGGATGGAGATTTCCAGACCAACCCTGTGCTTTTGTCAGCCATTGATAAAGCCGTTGCTAATGAAGGCACCGTTCATGTTTGTGGTTTGTTATCAGATGGCGGGGTGCACAGCCATCAAGACCATTTGTTTGCCACCTGTCGCTTAGCCCACCAGCGTGGAGCTACAAAAATCGTAGTTCACGCATGGTTAGATGGCAGAGATACGGCGCCAAGCTCAGCCCAAGTTTATATACAAGCTTTAATGGATGCCCTAGAGCCGATTAATGGCCGCATTGGCAGCCTCTGCGGCCGTTACTTTGCGATGGACCGTGACCAACGCTGGGAGCGCGTTGAAAGTGCCTACCGAGCAATGCGCTACGGTGAAGCAGAGTATGAGTGCTTATCTGCCCTCAGTGCCTTACAAGAAGCCTACTTAAATAATGCGACAGATGAGTTTGTGCCTGCCACTGTGATTTTGGATGCACAGGGCCAGTCTGCAAAGGTTGAAGACGGTGACACCATGATCTGTGTTAACTTTAGACCCGACCGCTCACGCCAAATCACGCGCGCATTTGTGGACCATGAATTTGATAGTTTTGAACGTGGGGAGCCTCTGGATCTTGCTGAGTTTGTAATGATGACTGAATACAGCGCTGCCATAGATACCGCCTGCGCTTTTCCACCGACCCAAGTAAAAAATGATTTGGGCGAAATTATGGCCCAGCATGGAAAGACCCAACTACGCATTGCCGAAACTGAAAAATATGCCCATGTCACTTTCTTCTTTAGTGGCGGGCAAGAAGCTTTATATGAGGGAGAGAGTCGTGAGCTTATTCCTTCTCCGAATGTAGCTACTTATGATTTACAACCAGAAATGAGTGCTCCAGAGCTAACTGATAAATTAGTTGCCGCCATTGAAAGTGGGGCTTACGATTTAATTGTATGCAACTTTGCCAATGCTGATATGGTGGGACATACAGGCAAATTTGATGCCGCAGTCAAAGCTGTTGAAGCCGTAGACACCTGTCTTTTACGTATCGTTCATGCGCTAGAAAAAGTGGGTGGCGAAGCCCTCATTACAGCAGACCATGGTAATGTGGAACTCATGACTAACCCGAATACAGGCCAACCTCATACAGCCCATACCTCGTGGCCAGTGCCCTTGGTTTATGTGAGCCATCGAAGTGCCAATGCTAAATTATCAGCCGGCGTGCTGGCCGATTTAGCGCCCACTATGCTGCATTTAATGAACCTTGAACAGCCCCAAGAAATGACGGGCTGTAACTTGGTAGAATTTAACTAAATTGCGCCTTATCGCCTATTTCACATGCAGCATGATGCTGCTCATAAGTACTCAAATGCTTGCTGCTAACAACGAGCAAAAAGCTCAGCAACGCATGCAGCAGTTGCAAAAGGATATTGGCGACTTACAGTCTTGGCTTAAGAAAGCCCAAAACAAAGCCTCAAAGTTACAGCAATCACTGCGCACTAATGAGCAGAGCATTAGCAAGCTCAGTAAGGCTATCAAGAAAAATCAACAGGCGAGCCAAAAAAGTACCAATCACCTTGCCAAGTTACAGCAGCAATCGAGCCACTTTCAAGATGCCCTTGCAGAACAAGAACAACAACTCAGTGCTCAATTAAAGCGGCAGTATCAGCAAGGTCAAAACGCCCCCGGGAATGTACTACTGACCTTGGACAGTCCGTCAGCTCTGGCCCGAAATATGGCTTATTTCCAATATCTAAATCAAGCCAGTGCCGAACAAATGGCAGCCTATCGGCAAACATTAAATAGCCTCGCCTTGGTACAACAGGAACAGTCTGACCTCACTTTAGAATTGCAGCAAGGTGCCCAGCAATTGCAAACTCAGCAACAGCAGTTAAAACAAGCTAAGACCCAGCTATCGGCTAATCTTAAAACACTCAACAATAAGCAGGCCTCAAAAGCACAAACATTAAGCACTGCCAAAGTTGACCAACAACAAGCCCAACAGCTGCTTGAACAAATTCAAGTGGCGGTTGCTAAAGCCAATATTAAAGTTGCAGGCTCACCAATGGCAGACGCTAAAGGGCAATTACCCTGGCCGCTAAAGGGTAAAGTCTTGAACCGCTTTGGGGTATCACAAAGTGCCTACCCCCTAAGCCAACAAGGCTGGTTGATTGCCGCTCCAGAAGGTTCTGATGTGGTCGCTATCCATGGTGGGCAAGTGGTTTTTTCAGATTGGTTAAAAGGTTATGGATTGGTTATCATTGTTGATCATGGGGACGGTTTTTTAAGCTTATATGGGCAAAATCAAGCCTTGTATTTGTCCGTAGGTGATACCGCTGCTGCCCAGCAACTTATCGCCAGTAGTGGAAAATCTGGCGGTAACACCCGAGCGGGATTGTATTTTTCTTTGCGACAACAAGGCAAACCGTTAAATCCTAAACAATGGTTGCAATAAGGTGAAGTGATGCGCATTAAACTAATCCAGCCTAGAGGCCTCATACGGTGCAGACAAACCATGGGGAGCCTGATACTTGCACTAGCACTGGGTGTGTTAGCCCCAGCGATTGCCATAGCGGCAGTAACACCTCACCCGCCGGTGCCATTGGCTGCGTTGCAGTCTTTTGTAGCCGTGTATGAACGCATCCGCCAGCAACACGTAGATGCAAAGACAGACGAAGAATTATTGCAGTTTGCCCTTGAAGGCCTGATTTTAAAACTCGACCGTTTCTCTAGCTACCTAGACGCCGACGATATGGCCAGCCTGCAACAAGATACCCGCGGCGAGTACACGGGTATTGGGGTTGAATTAGTGCCAGAAGGCAACTACATCCGTGTCATTACCCCCATCGACGATAGCCCCGCACACCGTGCCGGTATTCTCCCTGGAGATTGGATCACGCACGTACAAGGTAAAGCGGTTAAAGGACTTGATGTGCACGCCATCGATCAGCTTATGAGCGGTGGTCCAGGCACTCCAGTGACACTGACTATTTTACGAAGTGGTGAAGAACTCAAGTTCAATCTAAATCGTGAAATCATCACTACAGCGAGTGTGCGCAGTGAATTGATGGCAGGTAATGTCGCCTATCTTCGCATTAGCCACTTTCAGGACCACACGGGGCAAGATTTAGTAGACCAAATGCAGGTCCTTAAAACTGCTGGAGCTAATCGCTGGTTGTTAGACTTACGAAATAATCCGGGTGGCACTTTATCAGCCGCCGCCGCTGTAGCCGATGCATTTTTGAGCACTGGTAACATTGTGACTACGAAGGCCCGCCAGATCAAAGACAATATGCGTTTTGACGCCCACTCTCAGGACCCTAGCCAAGGCTGGCCATTGGCAATCCTCATTAACAACGGCAGCGCATCCGCATCGGAAATTGTAGCAGGCGCTATAAAGGACCATCAGCGTGGCCAATTGGTTGGCAATAGCACGTTTGGTAAAGGCTCAGTGCAATCCATTATTACCCTGCCACAGGGGACAGGTGTTAAACTCACAACGGCATACTACTACACCCCTAATGGCCATAACATCCACCTCACAGGCATTGAACCAGACGTAACCGTTAATAATTCAGAAACTGATGAGGATACGCAACTTGCTGCTGCGCTGGATATTCTGCGTCTGTCAAAGTCTAAATAATAATATGATGGCTCGATTTATTAAGGCCTATAAACGCATTAATAGGGCACCATGGGGTTTAGTTTGGTTACTGCTAATGCCCCTGATAGGGAGCTCGTATTTAGTTAAAGCAGATGAGTTTCAGCCATCTATGGTCATCATTATAGACGACCTAGGTTATAACTTGGCTAACGGTCTTAGTGTGGTCAATCTGCCTGGCCCCATTACTATGGCCGTCATGCCCCATACCCCTCATGGCGCGTCATTGGCTCGCAAAGGTGCCGCTGTAGATAAACAAATCATTCTTCATGTCCCCATGCAAAACCACGCAGGTCTGCGGCTGGGTCCTGGCGGACTGACCTTAGATATGGATGAAAAAGAGTTCAAAAAAGTATTACGCAAAGGCTTAGCCAGCGTGCCCCAAGCAGAAGGCATCAATAACCATATGGGTAGCGCTTTAACTGAGCAGATGCTACCCATGCAATGGACGATGGATATTGCAGCTGAGTTTGATTTATTTTTTGTAGATAGCCGCACCAGTTCATCCAGTGTGGCTTGGCAGCAGGCTGTGGCTCAAGCTATTCCTGCACTTACAAGAGATGTGTTTTTGGATAACGATACCAGTCAAGAGGCCCTCGAAAGCCAATTTCAGCAAGCCATAGAAATTGCTCAAAAACATGGCTCTGTGGTGCTTATTGGTCACCCTTACCCAGCTACGGTAGAGTTTTTAAGCAGCGCACTAGAACGCCTTGATCAAACAGGCATCAAGCTGACCTCGGCCTCTGCACTAATCTGGCAACTGAACCTAAAGGCGCATCTCAATACCCTTTGAGGCCATGTATTGTTTGGCTTGAGGGATGGTGTATTCATTAAAGTGAAAGATACTAGCAGCCAATACTGCATCCGCTTTGCCTTCAATTACACCATCAACTAAGTGGTCCAAGTGGCCTACACCACCCGATGCAATCACTGGCACAGACACCACTTCACTGATGGTGCGCGTGACACCCAGATCATATCCATTTTTAACCCCGTCTTGGTCCATGCTAGTGAGTAATATTTCCCCCGCACCATAAGCCACCATTTTTATGGCCCACTCAACGGCATCAATACCCGTAGACTTGCGTCCACCATGGGTAAATATTTCCCAACGTAGGGTTTCACCCGGCCCACTAACTTGTTTTGCATCGATGGCCACGACAATGCATTGGGCACCAAAACGATCCGCCGCTTGCTGCACAAAATCTGGATTAAACACAGCAGCAGAATTAATGCCTACTTTGTCAGCACCCGCATTAAGCATGCGGCGAATATCTTCACAAGTCCGAATGCCACCGCCAACAGTGAGGGGAATAAACACTTCACTGGCCATCTTTTCTACCGTATGTACCATAGTGTCACGGTTTTCATGAGTTGCACCAATGTCTAGAAAAGTAATCTCATCGGCGCCCTGTTCGTTGTAGCGTTTAGCCACTTCCACAGGATCTCCAGCATCTCTAATATCAACAAACTGTACCCCTTTAACCACGCGCCCATTGTTGACATCTAAACAGGGAATAATGCGTTTGGCTAAGCCCATGGGAGTTTCCTTATCATTAGCATGGGTTAGGCTTGAGCGTCACAATAGGCTTGCGCTGCTGCCAGATCTAACGTGCCTTCATAGATGGCTCGGCCGGTAATAGCACCAACAATACCGTCGCCAGCAACTGCCGCCAAAGCGTGCACATCGTCCATGTTGGTCACTCCACCTGAAGCAATGACTGGAATACCTGCTTCTCTGGCCAACTGGCACGTGGCCGCCACATTAACACCCTGCATCATGCCATCACGGGCAATGTCTGTATAAACAATAGAGCTTACCCCATCGTTACGAAAACGTTTAGCTAGATCGACCGCTTTAACATCAGTCACTTCAGCCCAGCCCTCGACTGCCACCATGCCATCGCTAGCGTCCAAACCCACAATAATGCGGCCAGGAAAATCACGGCAGACTTGAGTCACAAAATCTGGATCACGCACTGCCTGAGTACCAATAATGACATAGGCAACACCCGCCTGTAGGTAGGCTTCAATAATATTTACATCACGAATACCGCCACCAATTTGAATAGGTAGCTTAGGGTGGGCCAGCGCAATGGCCTTCACAATATCACCATTGACTGGGTTGCCAGCAAAGGCACCATTCAAATCAACCAGATGCAACCTTCTGCAGCCAGCATCCACCCACTGGTTGGCAACAGCAACCGGGTCTGCTGAAAAAACGGTGGACTCTTCCATGCGGCCTTGGCGCAAACGCACACATTCACCATCTTTTAGATCGATGGCTGGAATCATTAATAAAGGGCTTTGAGACATAGACTATTTACGGCAGGGTTTAGCTACCGTCCCACTGTAAGAAGTTTTTTAAAAGTTGAAGTCCAGCTGAGTGGCTTTTTTCTGGATGAAATTGCACTGCAAAAAGATTTTCTCTAGCAAGTGCCACATCAAACTCAAGACCATAGTTACAGGTCGCCGCCACTAAGTCGCGAGCGTCGGTACGCACATAATAACTGTGAACAAAGTAAAACCGACTGTTGTCTTCTATGCCACGCCATAGCTTGTGGGGTTGCTGCTGCACTTGATTCCAGCCCATGTGGGGTACTTTTAAGTGAGCGTCTTGCACACTGGCATGATCACCAAAGAAAGACACATTACCTTGCAGTTCACCCAAACACGCCACACTCCCATTTTCACTGGAACGCTGCATTAGGGCCTGCATACCCACACAAATACCAAGCATGGGCTTTTTGCCCATTTGATCAGCCACGATGTGATCCACACCCAAGCGTTTGATCTCTGCCATGCAATCTCGAATAGCACCTACTCCAGGCAAGAGCACACGATCGCTGGCTTCAATTTTAGCCGCATCGTTAGTTACATAGACGCGGGTATCTGGGCACACGTGTTCAAGGGCTTTGGCAACGGAGTGCAAATTACCCATGCCATAGTCAATCACTGCAATGGATTTCATAATAACCCTATTAATACCAAGCCGATCGCCAAAGTATCTATAAACTACCCTTAGTGGACGGCATCATACCTGCCATCCGTTCATCAGCACTTAGGGCCATCCGTAAGGCTCGACCAAAGGCTTTAAACACTGTTTCTGCTTGGTGATGAGCATTCTTCCCACTCAAGTTATCAATGTGCAGAGTTAGTTTGGCATGGTTCACAAAGCCACGGAAAAATTCATCAAATAAATCCACATCAAAACCGCCAATGCGGCCACGGGTGTAGGTAACATGATTAAACAACCCAGGGCGTCCAGAAAAATCTAACACCACCCTAGTTAACGCCTCATCTAACGGCACATAGGCAGAACCATAGCGGGTTAGGCCTTTTTTGTCTCCTACAGCTTTGTCTATGGCCATACCCAAGGTAATGCCCAGATCTTCCACCGTATGGTGCGCATCAATCGCTAAGTCACCATGAGCAACAATGTCTAAATCAATCAATCCATGGCGCGCAACCTGCTCCAACATATGATCGAAAAAGGGGATCCCTGTGACGCAACTAAACACACCCGTGCCATCTAAATTAACACTAACTGTAATCTGAGTTTCTAGGGTATTCCGTTCTACAGTGGCAGTACGAGCCGACATAAGGTGACCTCGGGTTTGATAATGAGTAAAGCAATAAAGCGAGCAGAGATTATACGGCTTTTAGTAGCTGTTTTACAAAGCACAAACGCCCCTAAAAGGTATAAAACAAATGTATACTCAGCATTAATCCCATTTGCTCACCCATAAGTCTACAATTAATGACCAACAACACCTCTTTTGCTGACCAATTACTCATCTGGTTCGACCAACACGGACGCCACCACCTACCATGGCAAAAAGATCGCACCGGTTATCGTGTGTGGGTGTCTGAGATTATGTTACAACAAACCCAAGTCATGACAGTGATACCCTACTTTGAGCGCTTTATGGAGCGTTTTCCAACCATCACCCACTTAGCCCAAGCTGAAGCTGATACCGTACTTAGTCTCTGGACAGGTTTGGGCTATTACACTAGAGCGCGCAATCTGCATGCCAGTGCCATCGCGATTACTCAACAACATCAAGGCCATATGCCCAACGACTTAGACGCCCTCATTGCTCTCAAGGGTATCGGCAGGTCTACAGCAGGGGCCATCGTGAGCCAAGCCTACAACCAACGTGGCGTAATACTCGATGGCAACGTCAAGCGCTTACTCACGCGTTTATATGCCATTGAAGGGTGGCCAGGGCAAAGCCAAATAGACCAACAACTCTGGCAACTCGCCAAAGATCTAACTCCCCATCAACGCAATGCTGATTATACTCAAGCCATCATGGACATTGGCGCCACCATCTGCAAACCCAAGCAGCCCTTATGTGTGGCCTGCCCCATGGAAGCTCACTGCCAGGCATTAGCCCAAGACAAAGTTGGCATTATTCCCACCCGCAAGCCAAAAAAAGCAATACCCCACAAGACCATTAGCGTATTGCTACTACAAAATAAGCAGGGGCAAACGTTTCTGGAACAGCGACCAAGCAAAGGCATTTGGGGTGGACTTTGGAGCCTGCCAGAATTCGCTGACCTAAAAGCATTACAGACCCAGCTAGCCTTAGAGGGTTTGTCTACCCACACCACCCCAATGGCACCCATTAAGCACGTATTTAGCCACTATAAGCTCACCATTGAGCCCCATCGGTTAGTATTGGATAAGGCCCAGCTAAAAGTATCAGAAAAGCATAAAAGTCAGTGGTACGACAGCCAACAACTGCATACAATAGGGCTAGCGACACCGATTAAAAAACTACTCGAGAAAGCCCAATGACACGCACTGTTTTTTGCACTAAGTATCAAGCCGACATGGAAGCTATGGATCGTCCTCCCTACCCTGGTGCCAAAGGTCAAACCTTATTTGAAACCTTGTCAAAACAGGCATGGCAAGATTGGTTAGCGCACCAAACCATGCTCATTAACGAAAAGCAGCTCAATATGATGGACCCTGAAAGCCGCTCATACCTGCAAGGCGAACTGGATAAATTTATCTCGGGAGAGGATTACGACCAAGCAGACGGTTACGTGCCCCCTTCTGCCCAGTAAAAACCCGCGACAATAAAGAAAATAACCGGATTTCATCAACTTATTGTTGACAGGAAAATTCAAAACGGGTTTAATACGGCCCTCTTCTTGGTCGCTCAACAGAGCAATCAGCACAGAAGAAAGCACTCAGTATAGCCCGGATAGCTCAGTCGGTAGAGCAGAGGATTGAAAATCCTCGTGTCGGCGGTTCGATTCCGTCTCCGGGCACCATTTACCAGAAAAATACCCTTAAAATACGCTAACTTCTAGAAAGTTGTAATTTATTTCCGTAGCACACTCGTAGCACACTTTGACGACTGTTTTGACCAACTATCTGCTCATTCGCCACAGTTTGTGTAGTTGCTATCTAAGCATTGTTGCGCCAACTTTTGCGCTTCGGCAATTTGATTTAAATTGATTTTCTTTGCGATTGCTTTCCTTAATTTTTTACCATTGTCGAGCCCATTATACGCTGCTAAATTTGCCCACATATGACCTAAAATATAATTTTGTAAAACATCATTTCCTTTGACGTAGATAACACCTAAATTGTGCTGTGCTCTAGCATTTCCTTGCTGAGCCGCCAACCGATACCACTTCAATGCTTGCTTACCGTCTTGTAAAACACCATCTCCGTGGCGGTACATAGCCCCCAAATTGTACTGCGCATTAGCATACCCTTGCTCTGCCGCTAACCGATACCACTTAACTGCCGCCTTGTAGTTCTGCTCTACACCCTCGCCGTTATCGTGCATGATTCCCAACTCATACTGCGCTACTGCATTTCCTTGTTGAGCCAATGGCTTAAATTCATTAAGCGCAGTTTGATAATCACCTTTCTCTAGCGCATCCATCCCTTCCAAATAGCCTGCCTAACTTTGCCCAATCCAACCAAAGCACAAGATAACAAAAATACTTAAACGCAATTTACTCACACCCAACTCCTGTTAGATAATATTAAAAATACCGTAGCACACTTTGACGACTGTTTTGACCGTTTTTAGGCTTCCTTTGTTTAATGCCCCATCCCTAGGTATAGTATCTATACTAGAATTTACAGGCATGCGATATGGTTATGCGATTGTTATTAAGGAAATATTTCCTACTGTTGGTCTATCCCGCTGGTGAAATTGATAGGTCTCAGTACTGGATTGGATTTCTAATAACAGCGTCCCTGTTCCTAACGATGAAATGGGCGTTAGGGATTCTAATGATCGCTATAATCGAGTGGAATACTGCATTAATGTTACAGCCGAATATGAAACTGGTAATAATCTCACCGTTCATATTGTCAGGTCTCGTGTGGATTTACACTGGTGCCGTTATTACCATCAAACGCATGAGAGGCGTTGGCATTAGCCCGTGGTGGATAATGACGACTGGAGTAGTTTGGATGCTACCTTTGGCTATCGGCTTATTTAACAGAGATACATTCAGCAAATACTTCACTGTTATTATAGTTGTGTCCGCACTAGTGTCTATACTGAACATATATTATTTGCGGTAACTAGCCACAGTTTTTGTAGTTGCTATCTAAGCATTGCTGCGCCAAATTTTGCGCTTTAGTAATTTGATTTGCGTTCAGTTTTTTGGTGATGAATTCCCGCAGTTCTTTAGCATTCTCGCCACCATTGTACGCTGCTAAATTTGCCCACATATGACCTAAAATATAATCTTGTAAAACGCCCGTCCCTTCAACGTACATAATTCCCAAGTTTTTCTGCGCGCGCGCATCTCCTTGCTCTGCTGCTAACCGATACCATTTCACTGCTTTCTTATCGTCTTGTAAAACCCCCTCCCCTTCGCTGTACATAACCCCTAAACCGTACTGCGCGAAAGCAAGTCCTTGCTTAGCCGCTAACCGATACCACTTCACTGCTTTCTTGTAGTTTTGTAAAACACCAGAACCGTTTTTGTACATATTCCCCACAATGTATTGCGCACGAAAATCTCCCTGCTGAGCCAATGGCATTAATTCATTAAACGCAGTTTTATAATCACCTTCCCCATAAGCAGTCACTCCTTCCGACAAACCTGCCCAACTTGATCCAACCCAACCAAAACACAAGATTAAAAAAAGACCCAAACGCAATTTATTCATAGCAACTCCTGGTAATAATCCTTAGCACACTAATCTGCCGTGTTGACCACCACCGGCATTCCCAATACACTAACTTTACTCCAAACAATTGGAATGAACCAGTGTCTAGCATCAACCTACGCCCCAACAAACTTACCCTATATCGCAGACCTAAAAGTCCACTTTGGCAGTGTCGCTACAAGTTAGATAATGGTGAATGGTATCGGCAAAGCACTGGTACAGACGACCAAGCAGAAGCAGAAGACATAGCATTCAAGTTGTATTATGGTGCTGACGAACGCGAAAAGAACAACCTTCCACAAAACACACGCAAGTTTGGCAATGTTGCTCGTTATGCCGTCACTCGTATGAGTGATGAACTTGATGCTGGTGGTGGAAAAGTCGTCTATAAAGACTACATACGCGTCATTAACAACTACCTTAT
>Ga0209384_1000367_pt1 | contig 29920 bp, 29 predicted proteins | sample CoawatmetaG05DNA_FD_187511 | JGI IMG/M metagenome (GOLD analysis project Ga0209384, IMG submission 187511) | Marine microbial communities from the West Antarctic Peninsula - Coastal water metaG058-DNA (SPAdes) (version 2) | ecosystem: Environmental > Aquatic > Marine > Coastal ... | reverse complement strand
GAACTTGGGGGTAAAAGCATCCTCACTATTATTTTCATTAAATGCTGTAAGGTTTTCTCCCCAGCCTTTAGCCCAAATATCAGTTCTTATAGGCGATCCAATTTCTTGTATGTCATTCTTGATTTTATCTTGAACTTCATGAATAATTTTATCTCTTTCTTCCTGAGTACATTTTTTATAAGAAAAATCATATTTTTGTATAACTTCTTTTGTTTTGTCTGCAATTTCTGCTTCATCGCAACCAAAATGCTGAGAAAACTCTTTTACTCCAACTGTACTCATTATAATTCCTTTGAAAATAATTTATAGTTAAAAAACAACTGTTTCACCACCATCTACAAGAATTGAGGTCCCGTTAACTAAACTCGCAGCCTCCGAACACAAAAAGGTTACGACACTAGCAACTTCATCAGTTGTTCCTAAACGACCTAATCGAAATTCTTCATCCATTTTTTTTTCAAATGCAACTGGATTATTTTTCATTTCCTCCTCCCAACCAGTATCAGGAATAAATATTCCACCAGGAGCAACACTATTAAATGTTATTCCTTTTCTAATAAAATCTTTATTAAGAGCAAAATTTTTCATCAGAGCAGTCTGAGCTGTCTTTGCGATATTAAACCAAGGTCTACCCCCGCCCTGTATTCCAAAAATTGAGGTTATAGTTACAACTCTTCCCCATTTTTTTTCTTGCATATTTGGAATAAAAGCTTTTGAAAATCTAATAGCTGCTGTTGTATTTTTGGCATAAACTTCTTCCCAAACTTCCTCGCCAGTTTTTAATACGTCCTCGCTACCCCATCGACCTCCGCCACCCGCATTATTTATTAGTATGTCAACACCGCCCCACTTATTATTGACATCACTAACTACTCTCTCGATATCTTCTTTTTTTGCAACGTCGCATAACATTCCAAAGCTTTCAACATTAGGGCTCTTTAGCTCCCCTAAAGCTTCGTTAATACGTGTTTGCGTCCTTGAACAGATTGCTACAGAGCATCCTTCCTCAATAAGAAGTTTCGATATTGAAAGACCTATGCCATGTGACCCGCCTGTCACCAGAGCTTTTTTTCCTTTAAGCTTAAAATCCATTAGCTACCTCCTTAATTATTAAAAGTTGACGCATCTAAATAAAATTTTCTTCCATAATTTTTGTTGCGATTGAATCAACATCTAACTTAGCATTATTTAACAGCCATTCTCTTTCGCCATATTCAAGTAACTGCTTATTCTCTAACCCTAAAATCTTCAATCTAACAGATAGGCCGTTTTTAGTTATCAAATTGCTAATAATTGAACCTATACCTGAGCTTTCAGAATTTTCTTCTATAACAAAAATTGTCTCTTATTTTTTTATAATCAACGACTCTCATACTTTTTTTTCATCTCCTAATTTAGTATCTTGATCAAGAGTTAAAACTTTATTTACAATATCTGATGGATTAAATCCATACTTATTCCATGCCCACTCTCGATTTGAAGACCCAAGTAAAAATTTATCCCCCAAATTTACTGAAGATAACTTGGTAGGGCCACCATCAATATGTCTAGCTATTAATTCTCCAAGACATCCTAAATCAATTGCTTCCTCAACTACAACTGCCCACGGTGTGTCAAATAAAATTTCTTTTAAAAGGTTTGTATTTATGGGCTTAATTTTATAAATATCGATAACTAAACAGTCAATATTTTTTATCTTTAGTAATTCTTGGGCCTTTAAGGCTGGCCAAACAGTAATGCCTGTTGCAAAAATTATGCCCTGATTATTAACCTTGGTTTTCTGATGAATAATCAGGCCATTTTTAAGGTCTTTATCATTACTGTATAACTGAGGAAGAACCTCTTTGTCCAATCTTATATAACTGGGCGTTTGTGATTCATAGGCCTTACGTATTGAAAAAGTAATTGAATAAAAATCAGCGGGGTTATAAATACTTAAATTGGGTACCGATCTAAGAACAGAAATATCCTCTACTCCTTGATGGGTAGGACCATCCGGACCATAAGCTAAGCCTGCTCCAACCGCAACTATAATTACAGGTAAATTTTGAACGCATACGTCCAACTTAATCTGTTCCAGAGCTCTAAAGGATAGATGAGCAGCAATTCCAAATACAAAAACAGTCTTACCGGACAAAGCCATTCCTGAAGCTACGCTAATCATATTTTGCTCGGTAATACCAACATTTACCACTCTATCTTCTGCAAACTTCCTTATTTTATCCAATCCGAATGCATTAAAATCATTTGTCAGGATAAAGACATCATCATCTTTTTTCATGAAAGATGATATAGCATCAAATGTAGCATCCCTAGGGTCAAATTTTTGAGCTGTTAATTTATCTAATGTTAATTCAATCAATCCATTGCCCCCCCAGTTGTTCCCAGGCAATATCAATTTGTTCGCTTTTTGGCATTTGATGATGCCAATATTTAGAGTTTTCCATAAAATCTATACCTTTGCCTTTTGTTGTATTTGCAATAATACAAAGAGGTTTATTTTCATGAGCTCTAATATTTGCTTGATTTAAAGTAGAGATTAAAGAATTAAAGTTATGCCCATCAACTTCTTCAACATCCCAACCAAAAGCTTTAAACTTATCATCGAGGGGGTTTAGGCGAGCTGTATTTTCTGTAGAATCACTTGCACCAAACGTATTTCTATCAACTATTGCGATTAATTTACCAAGCTCCTGATGTCCGGCAAACATTATTGCCTCCCACACCGATCCTTCTTGGCACTCTCCATCACCTAATACAACATATGTGCTCCAGGATAAATTATCTTTTTTTGAAGCAAAAGCCATACCCGAAGCAACACCTAGGCCATGACCTAGTGAACCTGTACAGACTTCTACTCCAGGAATTTCAGCATCTGGGTGTCCTGGCAATAAAGCACCGCCAGTTGCAAATTTTTCAAGCTCATCAGTAGAAAAATACTTTAAGTCAGCTAGAATTGAATACAAAGTTAAAGCAGCATGCCCTTTACTTAAAACAAAACGATCTCGATCTTTCCAGTCTGGTTTATTTGGATTTATTTTTAAAACATCCCCATAAAAAAGAACTGTAGCAATATCAGTCCATGAAAAACATGGAGGAATATGGCCTTTGCCAGCAGATAAGGCAACTTTAAGAATTGTGCGCCTTACTTGGAGTGATTTTTCTTTAAGTAAGTTGATATTCATAAGGATTATTATTTAAAGTAGTTTTGTTTTTTAAGATGCTCTTCAGAATTTTCTTTATACCAATTCCAAGTATTAGCCAGACCCTGTTTGAGTGTTATTTGAGGAACAAAACCAGTTGTTTTGGACGCGTGAGTCATATCCATTATCCTTCTTGGAAAGCCAGAAGGTTTCTCAACATCAAAAAATGTTTTAAAAGGAGTAACTTCTTGTAACGTTTCAACTAAATTTTTAATTGATATACCATATCCACACCCAAGGTTTATAGGCTTACCACCGGTACCATTAATACATGCAAAAATAATACCTAAAGCTGCATCAGTTGCATGCAAGAAATCTCTTTCTGAAGATCCATCTCCCCAAATTTTAACTGGATTGTCTCCTCTGTGAACCCTTGCTATTAAGGACGGGATAACCATTGCATTTTGTTCGTCAAAATTATCGCCAGGTCCATAAATATTAGAGGGCCTTACTATTGCAAAATTATCCATCTTGTATTGAATTTGATAGGCATTAATTTGCATTTCTGCCATTCTTTTCGCCCACCCAGGGAACATATCCATTGGGGGTATACTTAAATCATCATCGCTTTCTTTAAAAATTTCAGCAGGTGAATACGCGCCGATAGAACTTGTATAAAGTACTTTTGAAGCATTATTTCGTCTAGATGCCTCTAGCATATTTGTATTCATCATGAGTAGTGGTACAAAAAAGCTTGCAGGCTTTTCTTTTGTTACGACTACTGACCCCTTAATACCTGCAACATGAAATACATAATCAACACCATTGGTGATATCCAGACAAAAACTTAAATCAGATAAGTCTCCTTTTACATATGAGGCTCTTGAATCTGGCTGTAAATCATCTAATGAAACACTCGTAACCGAACAATCGTGATCTAGTAATATTCTAACAACCTCTCGACCAATCATTCCGGTACCTCCTGTTACGACAGCTTTTTTTCCAGATAACTCGTTAATTATATTTTCTGGTAACTCTATAGATATATTATTTGTACTATTCATGCTTAAAAAGGGCCTTTAAAGTGTTTATAAAAATCAGTCATTGATTGTTTTGGTGGTAACTCAATATCTTTATCTAAAAGACTTGCCACGTCAGAAACAATGTCTCTAACATCAGGATAATACAAATCTTCTAATGCCTTTGCCGTTGGGCATGGTGCTGGCTGCATACCCAATGATTTAATTGGTTTCTTTAAAACACTTGGGTCTTTTTCCGCAATAATTCTTGAGATTTCAGCGGCGACCCCATATGGAATCCATGACGTGTCAGCAACCAATAACCGGCCAGTCTTTTTAACGCTATTAAAAATTAACTTATGATTTGGATTTGATATTGAGTGAAGGTCAATGACCTCAACCTCAATACCTTTTTTTGATAAATACTCTGCGGCTCTAGAGGCTTCAAGAGCCATAATAGAGGTAGCCACTATAGTGACATCTTTTCCAGGACGATCTATTCTGCTGCCAAAAGGATCAGCAGATTCTATCTTTTGATTATGCTCAAACTCTAACTCATACATTAGCCTATGCTCAAAAATAACAACAGGCCCACGATGATTTTTTACAGCATGCCTGTAACTTTGTAACACAGACTGTGGGTTAGAAGGCATTAAAACAACCAAACCAGGTATATGACCAAGTAAAGATTGAAGGCTTTGCGAGTGCTGTGCGCCTTGCCCCCAGCTTCTACCTATAACCATCCTGAATAATAAGGGAACTTCAAATAAGCCACCAAACATATATCGGTACTTTGAAGCCAAGTTAATTAATTGATTAAAAATTAGTAAACCAAAGTCTGCTCTTATATGAGTATTTATTGGGTACATACCATTTAAAGATGCCCCAATACAAATTCCTGCCACAGCATCTTCTGACAGTGGTGTTTCAATAACTCTATCTGGATATTTTTTAGAAAGCCCTGAAGTGGTTCCCCACATCCCTTTAAAATCAGTAATACCTTGACCAAGAAGCATAGACTTCGGGTCTTCCATTGCTTCTGACATTGCTAAAGTAAGGGCTTCTCTATATTTCATTTTTTTATCAGTCATCATTAAACCACATCAGTTAAAAGGTCATCTATGTTTGGGTAAGGTGAAGATTCAGCAAATTCAACCGCTTTATTGATTTCAACCGTAATTTTTGGTGTAAATTTTTCTACTAAAATTTTATCAATAATTAATGGGTCTTTTATTTTCCATTTATTAATATCAGCTTCTGATCTGTACCCATTATTGTAATCTTCTCCAGGCCCTACATGCTCTTTATAACGACACGTATTAACCTCGACCAATACTGGGCGGCGGTTAGCCCTTACCTCACCCAAAGCCTCGGAAAATATTGCGCCTAAGCCCATAAAGTCTGTGCTATCTTTTCCCTTGAAGGTTTTAATATTGTACTGTTCTGCATGAGGAATAACAGAATAAGATTGACGTTCCTCTAAAGTCGTATGAACAGCTAGCTCATTATTTTCACATACAAATAATACAGGTAAATTATGCAGAGAAGCAAAATTAAGTGATTCGTGGTAAACGCCTTGTTCAGTAGCGCCATCACCAAAAATACTTACAAAAATTCTATCCTCGCCCCTAATTTTAGAAGCTAATGCCGCCCCCACTGAATGAGAGATAGTTGAACCTACAACCGCAGATGCACCCATGGTCCCATTTTCTGGGTCGGCTAAGTGCATTGAGCCAGCCTTACCTTTTGATAAGCCCGTTCTCTTTCCATATAGCTCGGCAAATAGTTCTGGTAACGGACCACCTTTTGCTAAATAGCAAGCATGGCCGCGATAATTTATAAAAAGCCAATCATCTTTTTTCAAATGATCACATAAAGTGACGGCAACTGACTCCTGGCCTATTGAGAGATGAACAGGGCTTTGTATCTTATCTGAAGGATAAAGTTCGATGATTTTTTCTTCTACCAACCTAATCCTTAAAGATTCATAAAAGTATTTTTCGTATATTGAGTTATTTTTTTGCATTATTTCCTTGTTAAATATTTAACTAGCTGGTGATTTAATGATTTATAAGATTTATAAGATTTATAAGATTTTATTTTTGACGGAAATTGAATTATAAAACTCTACTTCTCTTTTTCTAAGCCAATATCAAATCCATGATTCTTTAAAATAACGTTTTGTTTTGCCTCGTTAAGATCGTTAACAATCATTTCTTTAATTAATTGATCGAGATTAATTTCAGGTTCCCATTTTAATATACTTTTAGCCTTAGATGGGTCACCAAGTAAAGTTTCTACTTCAGTCGGTCTAAAATAAAAAGAATCAACTTTTATAATAGTATCTCCTACATTTATGGACGGTGCATCATCCCCCTCTTTTTTTATAACAGTTCCTTCCTCTTTCCCACCCTCACCACTAAACTCTAAAGTTAGCCCTAAAACCTTAGCACTTTGAATCACAAATTCTCTAACTGAAACCTGAATACCAGTTGCGATAACAAAGTCATCTGGTTTATCCTGCTGCATCATAAGCCACTGCATTCGAACATAATCTTTTGCATGTCCCCAGTCTCTAAGAGAATCCATATTACCCATAAACAAACAGTCTTGAATTCCTTGTGCAATATTAGCAAGACCTCGAGTAATTTTTCTAGTCACAAAAGTCTCACCCCTTCGCTCTGACTCATGGTTGAATAAAATTCCATTACAAGCAAACATTCCATAAGCCTCCCTGTAGTTTTTAGTTATCCAAAAAGCATATAGTTTTGCCACTGCATAAGGGCTTCTTGGATAAAAAGGGGTGTTTTCATTTTGCGGAGTTTCCTGGACCTTACCGTATAACTCTGATGTAGATGCTTGGTAAAATTTTGTTTTCTTAGTAAGGCCTAATACCCGAATTGCCTCCAAAATTCTAACGGTTCCTACAGCATCAATATCTGCTGTGTATTCTGGTAACTGAAATGAAACAGCTACATGGCTCTGGGCTGCAAGGTTATAAATCTCATCAGGTTGAGTTTCCTGAATTATTTTTATAAGACAGCTTGAGTCAGATAAATCTCCAAAATGTAAGATAAAGTTTCTGTCATTAATGTGCCAATCTTGATGAAGGTGATCAATTCTTTTGGTATTAAATTGAGAAGCTCTTCTTTTGATTCCATGAACTATATAGCCCTTCTCAATAAGAAGCTCAGCTAAATACGAGCCATCTTGACCGGTAATACCTGTTATTAAGGCAACTTTTTTCATCCTAATACACCTAATCTCTTCCGTAATTATCTTCAATACGGATGATATCATCCTCTTCTAAGTATTTTCCAGATTGGACCTCAATAATCTCCAAAAAATCTGGTCCTGGATTACTAAGCCTATGAGATTGGCCCTTCGGAATATATGTTGATTCGCTCTCTAATAATGTGATTAGCTCCTTACCATTAACAACCTTAGCAACACCCCTGACTACCACCCAATGTTCTGCACGATGCTTGTGCACCTGGAGACTTAGACTAGCACCAGGTTTAACCTGAATCCTTTTTACTTTAAAGCCTTCACCGTAATCGATATTGTCATACCAACCCCAAGGCCTATGAACTTTTCTATGAATAGTGTGTTCCTCACGACCACTACTCTTTAACTCTTCCACTAATATTTTAACGTCTTGGCTTTTACTTTTATCAGCAACCAACAAGGCATCATCTGTTTCAACTATGATTAAATTTTCAACGCCAAGTGTGCTAACAAGCCTTTTCGTGGAATAAATTAATGAATTTTTAGTTTCTTTAATAAGTGAGTCACCAAACGTTACGTTTCCAAACTTATCGACCTTATTGGATTGAAAGAATGCTTCCCATGAGCCCAAATCATTCCAGCCTGCATCGAGGGGTATCATCTGAATATCAAAATTATCTGAATCAGGACACTTTTCAATAACAGAAAAATCAATTGAATCAGAAGGGATAGATTCGTATAACTTACAATCTGGCCTAATAAATTCTCCGTCAACACTTTTTTTCAACCAAGCCTTATTGGTACTTGAATAAATATCCGGTCTAAATTGACTAATTGCTTTCAACCAAACACTTGCTTTAACTATAAAGATTCCACCATTCCAGAAATAATGCCCCGCCTCAAAGTACTCTATCGCCTTTGCTAAATTTGGTTTCTCGACAAACTTTTCTACACTGAATTCACCAAAGTCACCCATATTATCGCTTGTTTTTATATATCCATAACCAGTATTCGGTGCATTTGGCTTAATTCCTAAAATAACAATTGAATTATCTGCCGCTGCTTTAATCGCTAACTCTAAAGTGTTACTAAAAGCATTATTATTACTTATTGTTTGATCCGCAGGAACAACAACTAAAGTTGGGTCGTTACCGTTAATTTCTGCTTCAAATGCAGCCAAAGTTAGAGCAGGAGCAGTATTTAAACTTGCTGGCTCCAGTAATACCTTTACTTTATCTAAACTCATTGTATCCAACTGATCAAGAACTAGAAATCGATGCTTTTCATTGGTAACTACAATGGTGCTATCTATTTTAATAGCCTTATTATCAATGCTAACAATTCTATCAATTGCATCTTGAAATAAACTTTTGGATCCTGATAAATTCAAAAATTGCTTCGGAAACTCTTCCCTTGATAATGGCCAAAGTCGTGAACCAGATCCTCCGGATAATATAACTGGACTTATGTATATTTCTTTCATTACTATTTTTTTCCTTTGAGCTTAACTTTCAAAACTAAAAAATTTAATATACGCATAAAGTATTTATAATAATTATTAGGCTGAGTAATCCCCCTAGTTAATCGATTAAATATCCTTGATGAATCAACAATTTTCTCATAAATAAAAACTCCATTCCCTCTCCATCTTCCTCTAGGCCCTTGGGAGAACTTTAATAAATTATGATTGTTAAAAGGCTCAAACCTACTTGTTCTTTTCAACAAAGTTTTACCATTTTTTACCCACAATGAATGCAGATACTCCATTTCTATTTTGTAATAATCAACACATAAAGAGCCGCCAAGAGAAGCTGCACCTCTATCCTCATTTAAAAGTACCCTGCTCATTACAACTTTTCCACCAATAGAATACAAACGCATTGCTATATCTAAATCCCACAAGATAGCAATAAAATTTTTATCTATACCTCCCAGTCTATTATAAAGACTCCTCTTCATTAATAAAGCAAGTGGCATTAATGGTGATTTAGGATCTCCATTTATTAACCTGCAGGAGTCCAGAGGAATCATTACACCATCCATCAAGTACCTAGAAGAAACAATTATTTTTTCACTTTTATTCCTTAAGAATGTCTTATAAAGCTTATCTATAGGATGCTTTGTTTTAAATAGGCAGTCATCAGAAATCTGCATAATAAAATCTCCAGTTGCATTTCTAGCTGCAATTTCAATGCATTGAGTTGGCTTTACGGCAGATTGGATAAAACGAAAATTTTTAGGTAAATTATAATTAGGTGCGTTGGGTCCAACAAAAATAAATTCAAGATCAACAAGGGAGGGTTTACCAATATTATTGTAGGTACTCATCCAATTACCAGTTCTATAAGCTGTGGCAATTACAGAGACAACTGGTTTTTTTTTAGCCACTAAGTTCTATCCCCCTTAAACTGATAATACTTTATTGTTTTCACGGTTTTATCCACCTAAAAATCCAATTAGATTTAATTAAAAATAAAAGAATCAACAAGTAAATAAAGCATATTGACAGGACAAAATAAGCCAAAAATAAAGCTGTCAAATTATTACTATTGACCCAAAAAATAATTCCAAAAATGTTAAGAGCAAGGAAAATATAGTTAAAATTATTAACCTGATTTAGCCCGAACCTTATTCCAAGTAGTGGGTATCCAAGCAATTTAATAACAGCTAAAAACAACCAAATAATAATTGTGACATGAATGACATTTACCGCCATCAGGTATGATTTTCCAAAAAACATCGAAATAATAAGCTCTGTAGCTAAAAGTCCGACAACACTAAAGAATAAAAGAGAAAATATAGCTAACTTAATTCGGTCGTTATTTTTTAATCCTGAGCGCTCACTAAGTCTCCTCAATAAAAAAGCTTCAGGTAAAATGTTTGTAAATGCCCCACCTGCTCTTAGTGCCTGATCAGCTAAATTAAATATTGCAACTTCAATAGGTCCTGCAACTGAAATCAAAAATAACCCCCAAATAGAATGGAATTGACCAATAATTGCGCCACTAAAAAAGAAAGGGATAGAATCTTTAAACCTTTTCTTTAATTTATTTAAATTAAGTTTAGGCACATTTTTTAAGCAAGGCATTACAAAATACAAACCCCAAATAGTAGTTATTGCATAAGCTAATCCTTGTGCAGTAAGGACCCAGTGCATGCTTGAATAATCTAAAACTAGGAAAAAAATAATTGCTAAATATAAAAATCTTCCTATCACAGACGGCATAATCAATTTTTGTGATTGCTCAATTGCCTGAAAATACCATAAAGGATTAAATGCTCCGGCTGTAACTGCAAAAACTAAACTATAAAGTAATGATTGATTACTAAAATTTAATATATTAGATAATTGCAATAAATATAGTATGCCAATAATAAAAAATAAAATAATGGCTTTGATTAGATTTACCTCAAAGAGCATACGTACTAAATCTTTTTTATTATTTGCATCAGATGTTTCTTTAATTGCAGGGATGCCAAAACCCCATTCTGTTAACATAAATGAAACTTGAAAAATAATCATTGCAATAGAAAGCATCCCAAAATCTTTTATGCCAAGGCGAATTGCCACAATTGGAAGTGCTATTACAATTGAAATCTGATTAATGAGAACTATGAGTGTTCTTGCAGATAAATTTTTCCAAAAAAGCATCGAGTTTGTACCTACTTAATCACTTCCAAATAAGTCACGAGTGAAAACCTTTTCAGAAACATCGCTTAAATCGTTATGCATCCGATTAGATAAGATTAAATTACTCCTTTCTTTAAAATCACTTAATTCATTAACTAATTTTGATTTAAAGAATTCCTTCTCCTTAATTAATGGCTCATAAATAATGACTTTTATTCCTTTAGCCTTAATTCTTTTCATTATGCCTTGCATACTTGATTGACGAATGTTATCTGAGCCCGATTTCATTGTAAGTCTATATACCCCAACAACTTTCGGATTTTTCTTAATAATTTGCTCGCCTATAAAATCTTTTCTAACAGAGTTTGCGCTTGTAATTGCTTCAATTAGTTTTTGAGGAACATCTTTATAATTAGCTAATAACTGACGGGTGTCTTTGGGTAAACAATATCCACCATATCCAAAAGATGGATTATTATAATGATTACCAATTCTAGGATCTAGGCCAACCGCATCAATAATGTGCTTAGGATTTAATTTATGACTCATAGCATATGAATCTAACTCATTAAAGTATGCTACTCGCATTGCTAAATATGTATTTGCAAACAGTTTTGAAGCTTCTGCTTCAGTTGAGTTAACTAACAATATATCTATATCATTTTTAATTGCGCCTTGACTCAGTAGTTCTGAAAATATTTCAGCCTCTTTTGTGGTGTCGCCAACAACAATCCTAGATGGATACAAATTGTCGTAAAGAGCCTTGCCTTCTCTTAAAAATTCTGGAGAAAAAATGATGGCTTTAGACTTATACTTGTTCCGCATACTCATAGTAAATCCTACAGGTATTGTGGACTTAATGATAATTGTTGCTCGAGGATTATCAGTTAATACATTACGGATAATACTTTCTACTGAGCTTGTATTAAAATAATTAGTAGTTTCGTCATAATCAGTTGGTGTAGCTACTATAACAAAATCAGCACTTTTATATGATTCGCCAGCATCAGAAATAGCTCTTAAATTGCTATCAACTTTCCTTAAATACTGAATAACTTCTTTATCGTCAATTGGTGATAGATTCTCGTTTATTAACTTAATTTTTTCTTTATCGGTATCAATTGCAATAACTTTATTGTTTTGAGCAAGAAGCAATGCATTTGATATCCCCACGTAACCCATACCCACAACGACTATATTATATGGTTTTAGGCTCACTTTAGATCTAAGCCCTCTTCAATAAGATCACACAAAATATGTCCGAAAAGAATATGAATTTCTTGAATTCTTGCTGTTGTTTGACTGGGAACAATTATTGCATTATCACACAATGAGCTTGCTTCTCCGCCTCCTTTTCCTAGAAAACCTATTGAAGTAATTTGCATACGTTTAGCTCGCAAAATTGCATTTAAAACATTTTTACTTTTACCCGACGTCGAGATTGCAACGAGAATATCTCCTTTTTTTCCTAGCCCCTCTAGCTGTCTTGCAAATACCTCATCATAACCAAAATCATTTGATATGCATGTCAAAACTGCGCTATCTGAAGACAATGAAACAGACCGAATAGGTTTACGGTTTTTATCAAATCGTCCTATAAGTTCTGCAGCTAGATGTTGACTATCGCTTGCACTACCTCCATTACCACACCAAAAAACAGTGTTCCCATTTTGCAGAGTTTTTACTATTAATTCTGCACCGGAGTATATTTTATCTATAAAACTATCGTCTATAAGCTTTATGACTTCAAGGTGTTCTAAGATATGATTTTGAATAGTTTTTTTATTGATCATGAGTTTCTCCTTGAATCTCTTTTTTTAATGTGCTTAGACTTAAGCCATTGCAGTCTTTTTTTGATAAATTGGGGCTTGCCGAATTTGGCCAATTAATCTTAATTTCTGAATCATTCCATGCGAGCGTTACCTCGGTTTCAGCATTATAAAAATCAGTGGTCTTATAAAAAACTGTTGCTGTATTTGATGTAACTTGGAATCCATGTGCAAAACCTTCTGGGACATAAAAAGCTTGAAAATTTTCTGAAGTTAAAATAACACTTAGTGAATGTCCAAATGTTTTAGATCCTTTTCGCAAATCGACAACTACGTCAAAAATTTCTCCGTCTATAACGCGGACTAATTTACCTTGAGCATTAGGTGCTTTTTGAAAATGCAGCCCCCTAATAGTGTCCCCGGATGATTTTGACTGATTATCTTGAACAAAATCTACTTCTTTTCCAAGATAGCTGTTAAATTCTTTTTGGTTAAACGACTCAAAAAAATAACCCCTATCATCCTCATATACTTGAGGTGTAGCAAGGAGTAATCCTTCAATCGATAATTTTTTAAATTTCATTTATTTGTTTTTAAGTAATCTATTCAAATATTGACCATATTGATTTTTCTCATATGGCTTGATTATTTTCTTGAGCTGTTCAGTATCGATCAATCCTATACGAAATGCAATCTCCTCCGGGGAAGATACTTTTAGTCCCTGACGATTTTCTATTGTACTAATAAATTGACTTGCCTCTAGCAAAGAATCATGAGTTCCAGTATCCAACCATGCGTAACCTCTTTCCATAATTCTTACATCTAATTTTTTGTCATTAAGATATAGTCTGTTTAAATCAGTAATTTCCAGCTCACCACGATCAGAGGGCTTAAGTAATTTTGCTCGATCAGAAACTGTATTATCATAAAAATATAACCCAGTCACAGCGTAATTGGATTTTGGATTTTTTGGCTTTTCTTCCAACGACTTAACATTCATTTCTGAATCAAACTCCACCACTCCGTATCTTTTTGGATCATTTACATGATAAGCAAAAATTGTTGCTCCGCTCGAATCTTTGTTAGCTTTATGAAGCATCTCAAGCATGTCATTACCGTAGAAAATATTATCTCCTAATATTAATGCTGCTGAGGATCCATCCAAGAATTCTTCCCCAAGAATGAATGCTTGAGCTAACCCATCAGGCTTTTTTTGCTCACAATACTCAATCTTTAAACCCCATTGACTACCGTCCTTTAATAATTTTTTAAAAAGAGGTAAATCACTAGGGGTTGAAATAATTAAAATCTCAGTAATTCCAGTCAACATTAGAGTTGATAGAGGATAATAAATCATAGGTTTATCGTAAACTGGGAGTAGTTGTTTAGATATAACCTGGGTGACAGGATACAACCTTGAGCCTGTACCACCTGCTAGTATTATGCCTTTACGCAATTGATTAATTCTCCATTAAGATAATTTTATCTATAACCCTATCGAGCTCATTCTTCCATGAAGGAGGACTAATATCAAGCAACGATTTTAACTTTTGATAAGATAAAACAGAGTTTTTTGGTCTTTTTGCTTTTGTAGGGTATTCATCTGATTTAATTGGTGTTAATTGATTGAATTCTAATTTTTTTTCATAAGTTTTTTTCTCAAGAATAAGTAATATACTTTGAGCAAAAGTAAACCAATTGGTGACTCCATCGCAAACAACATGGTAGGTTCCGTAACAATCTTTTTCTTGTAATTTATTTAAAATTTTATGGGTACTTTTAGCAATCCATCTGCTTGAAGTAGGACTTCCTAATTGATCACTTACGACTGTAAGCGCTGATTTATTTTTTGCTAATTCTATAATCGTTTTTACGAAATTATTTCCATGAGGACTGAATACCCAACTAGTTCTTAAAATTACATGTTTTGGGTTATTTTCTCTAACAGCTTTTTCTCCTTGAAGCTTCGTCGCCCCATAAAAAGAAACAGGATTTGGTATATCATCTTCTTTATAGGCGACACTCTTACTTCCATCAAAAACATAGTCAGTTGAATAATAAATCATTGGAATACCGAGAATATGAGTTTTTTTAGCCATAATCTCTGTGGCAAACTTATTGATACTTGTTGCCAGGATATTTTCATCTTCAGCTTGATCAACTTTAGTGTATGCCGCGGCATTTATTAAACAGTCAGGATTAACATCATCAATCATTTGATTAATTAGCTTACCCTTTTCAAGATTTAGTTCATCCCTACCTAATGCTACCAATTCATAATGATTGGCTAAGGCTTCACATAATGCTTGACCTACTTGTCCATCTTTACCGAATAGTAAAATTTTTTTAAGCTTCATTTTATCTATTTTTGAGATACTGTCCTGACTCAATACTCTTAACCCACTTAGAATTTTCTAAGTACCATTCAATGGTTTTTTCTAATCCAGACTCAAATGTTTCGATTGGCTTCCAGGCTAAATTATTTTTAATCTTTTCAGCATTAATTGCGTACCTTCGATCATGTCCTGGTCGGTCTGACACATATTCAATTTGATCAAGATAAGAGCCTTGTTTTTTTGGTCTAAGGTGGTCTAAAGAATTACAAATCTCAGTTACAACCTCCAAATTTGTCAACTCACAGTTTCCACCGATATTATAAGTTTCCCCACAAACCCCTTTGTCTAATACCTTTTCAATGGCATTACAGTGATCGGTAACATAAAGCCAGTCTCTTATGTTTTTCCCATCACCATAAATTGGTAGGGATTTATTACTAAGAGCACGCGATATCATTAAAGGAATTAGCTTTTCAGGAAACTGGAATGGCCCGTAGTTATTTGAGCAATTGGTAATTAAGGTTTTAAGATTATATGTATGGTGCCAAGCTCTAACTAAATGATCAGAAGCTGCCTTGCTTGCACTGTATGGACTATTTGGCTTGTAAGAGGTGTCTTCATTAAAACCGTCATCTCCATCCCCTAGAGAGCCGAATACTTCATCAGTTGATATATGAACAAATTTAATGTCAAAATTTGACTGATATTCACGACATATTTCTAATAAATTATAAGTACCTAGAATATTTGTTTTAACAAATGCATCAGATGCTGAAATAGATCGATCTACGTGGCTCTCTGCTGCAAAATGAATGATAACTCTAGGTTCATACTGCTCGATTAAAGCTTTTATTTTACTTTTATTAGAAATATCTGCATTAATAAAATGATGGTTAGCATTATTTTCTTGTGACTTTAGATTCGCTAAATTACCAGCATAAGTTAAAGCATCTACACTCAAAACTTCTTCTTCGTTAGATAAAAACCAATTGTTTACGAAATTAGACCCAATAAAACCAGCAGAACCTGTTACCAATATTGTCATTCTCCTACGCTCTCTTTTGGAGAGACCTTAAGTGAATCAATCTCTCTTTTAAGTAAATCATATTCAATTATTTTTCTTTGAAGAAAGCCACTAGTCAACCTTGCTTTTTCTGTTATTCCCCGTGGGGTTAATAAATATAAATAAACTGCTTTATTTTTATTGTGCTTAAAGTTATTAACCTTAATTTGCCCTTTAGCAACTAAAGCTTTAAGGCAATAATTTGCACTGCCTAAACTAACACCAATCAATTTTGCTATCTCTCTTTGAGAAAGCTCGGGGTTATCTTGAAGAACCTTTAGTGCACGAAAGTGAAGGTCTGGATCTAATATTTTATTTGCTGGATTTTTATTTTTTAATTTTGCCACGCTACCGCCATATTAAAACAGAGTTTTAATTTTATTAAATTGTTATGCAGAGTAAGGTTCCTATAAAACATATTATTTAAATTATGTGTTCAATTTTGAACACATCTAGTTAATGTACATTTTTGCAAAAACATAGTCAAGCAAAAATAAACAAAATATCTGTTATGCGTTATAATAATTAGAAGTTATTTGAAACTGATATACAAAAACTAAAACCTTTCTAGAAAGAATAAAATGAAAAAAAAAGAAGAACCTCAAGGCGCCGAAGTTGATTTATCCGTAATTTTTAAATTTTTTTCTAGCAATGGGAAAATTTTTTTAGTATTTATAACAATTTCAGTAATTGGCTCGCAAATTAATCAGTTTTTTTCGAAGGCACCCACAGTTATCCATGGAACCTCAGTAATAAAAATATCACGCATGGAAGTACCTGTTAGGATAAAAGCTAATAAGACCCCTGGCATGAAGGCGAGCAAGAATTTAAATGAAGGATTTAATGTAGCAAACCCCACTAAACAGGCGGAAAAAATAAATGAAGATAGCGGTAATCTTGATTACACAAAATTAAATCTTATAAAGAGTTCCATACCTGGTTATATTGAGTTAATCTTTAAAAAAAATGTTGTTACAACAGAAATTGCTGTTAATGACGATAAGAAAGATAGTGCCGATCAAACTAATTACAATCGTGACAACTTTAAAGTAGAAAATTTTGATGGTCTTGCAAAACTTAAAGATGCCAAATGGGTTGAACAAAACATCACAGGTTCTAATGGAAGGTTTGTAGTTTCTAAAAAAAATGAAGTACCTCTTTCAAGGTTAAAGTTATTTGGTAAGGACTTTATTTATGCGCCATTTGAAGATATTATTATCACAACCACTGGTAACAGTAAAAAAGTTGTTAACGCAGCGCTAGAAAATGCTCAAACGGCTCTTGGGAGATCAATGCAGTACACATTGGCTAGACAATGGATAGCAGACAGTATTAATTCTTTAACATTAGAAAAATTTCAGTTAAAAAAAGCTTTAGTAAGCTATTCTGAAAAAACTAAGAAGATTCAAAGTAAAATTAATTATCATAAAAATAACATTGAAAACAATCCAGAAGGAAAATTACCTCTCTTCACAGATTTACCTCCAAAACCCCCTGAATATCTACTTCCTCTTGCAACTAGAATTTATGCCTTAAGATATAACGCACTGGAAATTAATTTAGAAGTAATTGATATGCAAAACCGACTTAAGCTTATTCAAATTGAAAAAAATCTGTTTACAAAATATCAAAGCAATTTTGATGAAAAATTTACTAAACTTACTGCACCAAATATACAAGAACTAAGTAATTCTGTTCTACAAAAGTTAAAAAATACTTCAGATCAAGATGGGTATATTCATGAAGGTCTTACCCGACACCTTCGAGATTTAAATGCAATCAAAATGATGCCAAGGGTTTTTTCGCAACAGCCATTTGTCTCTTATATTTCTTCTCAAGAAAGTGTCGGTCGGAAATTTATTTTGAGTTTGATGTTTGGTTTATTTCTCGCACTTTCTTTCATTTCAATTAGGTTCATGACTAGAGATATGTTTCGGGATAAAAAATAAAATAAGTAATTAAATATAATTTTTAACTTAAATTATATTTTTAAAGTATTCAATAGTTTTTATTAAGCCTTCTTCAAGCTCTATTTTTGGCTCCCAGCCTAATTTTTCTTTTATTTGAGTAATATCTGGTTGCCGGCGAATTGGGTCATCCATAGGCAGTGGCTTGTTGATTATCTTTGACTTTGATTTTGTTAATTTAATAACTAATAACGCCAATTCTTCAATTGTAAATTCTTTGGGGTTCCCTATATTAATAGGCCCAGTTAAGTCTTCTTCTGAATTCATAAAAAGATTAAAAGCAAAAATTAAATCGTCAACAAAGCAAAAAGATCTCGTCTGTTGACCATCTCCGTATATTGTTATATTTTTATTTTTTAACGCTTGAACTATAAAATTTGACACAACTCTTCCATCATCAAGCTGCATATTTGGTCCATAAGTATTAAAAATTCTTGCGACCTTAATATTCAAATGATGCTGCCTATAATAATCAAAAAAAAGAGTCTCCGCGCATCTCTTTCCTTCGTCGTAACATGAACGTATTCCTATTGGGTTCACATTTCCCCAATAGCTCTCAACCTGCGGATGAATGATTGGGTCACCATATACTTCACTAGTAGATGCTTGGAATATTTTTGCCCCGACACGCTTAGCTAACCCCAGCATATTAATTGCACCATGTACGGAAGTTTTAGTGGTTTGCACTGGATCATATTGATAGTGAACCGGGGATGCAGGACATGCAAGATTGTATATCTCATCCACCTCTAAATATAATGGAAAAGTTATATCATGACGGATTAGTTCAAATTTTGGATTAGGTAAAATTGAATGGATATTATCTTTAGAGCCCGTATAAAAGTTATCTGCACAGATAACCTCATTGCCTTGATCCAACAAATACTTACACAAATGAGAACCTAAGAACCCAGCCCCACCTGTTACTAAAATCTTTTTTGCCATCTCCAGCTATCCTCACACATCTCTATTAAGTTTTTTTCTGTCTTCCATTTTAATATTTTGTTTGCCTTGGATACGTCTGCAAAAACTGATTCAGAATCACCTGCGCGCTTATCAATAATTTTGTAAGGAATCTTTATCTCATTAGTTTTCTCAAATGTATTAATCAATTCCAAAACTGAAATCCCAATACCTGTTCCAAGGTTAAAGATATCAGCACCCTTCTGATGTTCTAATTTCTTTAAAGCGGCAACATGAGCCAAAGCTAAATCAGTTACATGAATGTAATCCCTTATCGCAGTTCCATCAGGTGTATTGTAATCGCCTCCAAAAACATTTACATGAGGAAAGTCTCCATTTGCTACTAGACATATATATGACATTAAGTTATTAGGAATTTTATCAGGAATTTGACCTATAAGACCTGAAGCGTGTGCTCCGACTGGATTAAAGTACCTTAGAATACCTATCTTCCACAAATAATTAGCATTAACTAAATCTGACAGGATATTCTCTACCATCAATTTTGTGGCCCCGTAAGGATTTAATGTTGAGCGAGGGGTTTCCTCAGAAACTGGGCTTTTAGGTGGGTTTCCATAAACCGATGCAGAGGATGAAAAAATAAATTTATAAATTCCTCTTTTTTGCAATGCCTCTGTTAACTTTATTGTTCCAATAACGTTATTATCATAATAAAGTAATGGGTCTTCAATAGACTCATTAATTGATTTGAAGGCCGCAAAATGAATCACAGCATCAATGGGATGGTTATCTAGAACATCTTTAACCTTAAGTTCATTTCGAATATCAAAATTATAAAATTTAACAGTTTTACCAGTAAGTTCTTCAATTCTGCCTAACACAGAAATATTTGAATTAATTAACTTATCAATTATGACAAGGTCATAACCACTCTCTAAAAGAGCAATAGAAGTATGTGATCCAATATAGCCAAGTCCACCTGTTACAAGAATAGTTTGCTTTTTCATTAATTTTTTATTTTACCTTCATCTATTGGTTTTCGGTAGGGCCAAATAAATACCTAAATAAATCAAGGTAGACAGTAAAACACCAACCCAGATTCCAATTATACTTTCAAATGTTATCATAGAAAAAAGTGGTGGCATTAACCAAATTAAAGCCAAACATGGTGCAACAAAACTATTTGCAATCCAATTTGCGCTAATACCCTTCTTTAATACAAAAAATAATTTAAGATGCAAGTGCTCAGTATCTGGGGCAAAGGGTGTTTTCTTTTGTACTAATGCTTTGCGAATAAATGAAAAGATTACCTCCGTTACAGGATAAAATAAAATTAAAATTGCTCCCCAAGAAGGTAACTCATCATTTCTTGCAAAAAGGTAGATAGCTAAAGTACTTACAGTAAACCCCAGAAAATATGCCCCCGCATCTCCTAAGAAAACTTTTCCCCAAGGGTAATTAATAAATAAGAAACCTACAACTCCAAATAAAAGAACCAATGAAGCAATTAAAACTTCTAAGTCACCCTGTGTGAAAGCAATAAAAGAAATGGCAATTAAAATTGTTGAAATCGCAAAGCCACTTAATCCATTAGCCCCATCGATCATATTAACGCCGTTTACAACACCAGAGATAGAGATGGACAAAATAAGTGCTAATAGCAATGAATTATTTAGGTAGGTGTCAATAATGGCTACCTCAATTTGAGGCATAGCTGAATTTTGATAAAGAGGAATAATAAAAAATAATGCAGAAATAAAAATTGCTATCATTCGAATACTTGGCTTCACATTGTGTCTTAAATCTTCAATAAGGGCGACAGCAAACATTGGGATTGAACAAAGGGATATGTTGATTAAGATTGCGTTATCTAAAAAATAAGCACAAACAAAAAAAGTTGAAAAAATTCCTAAACCACCAAGCCTTGAAACTTGCGCCTCATGAATTTTTTGAACAGCTTGATAATTATAACTATGGAAAAATTCTATTCTGCTAGCAAATAATAGACATAATGCAGTTGTAGAAATAAGCACAGTTATAAGGTGTGGTAAAAACTCTAGGGCTTGGTTTAAAATCGAGTAATTATCCATAAAAATAACTTTTGAGTAGTGTTTTAAATTTTATTTAGCAGCTTTTGTATTTCGTCTACCAGCTCTTCTTCTTTGTCTTTTAGCTCTTTTTTTTGTGTCTCTAACTCTTCTTTAATAATTTCTTTTGTTACCTCTTTTACTCCATCTTTTAGAGCTTCAGAAGGTGAATTAAAATTAATCTCAGGTACCTTAAGGCCGCCTCCAGCTCCAATAAATATACCAACAAAAATACCGAATAGGAATCGTATCATATTGTAATAAATTGCCGAAAGACTCTATTCTAACAAATTAACCTAAGATATATAAAAAAACCGGCTCGAAACCGGTTTTTAATATTAAATTTAGTGATGCATCTTGCCTTCTTTATCTAAAATTTGCTTAATCCTAAGTTTTTCTTTTTTAAACCGTCTAAGACGTTGATCAGGTATATAATTTTTGTAACCTGTGTCAATTATGCTTTCTAATTCGTTATGCCTACTTTTAAGTTCTTTTAAGTCCATAATACTCCCTTTAAATTAAGAAATTAACAAATAAAATTTAGAGTAATAAACGAAATATAAATTAAGTCTCCTTGTTATAAAAAAATAAAACCACTTCAATTTTTACTTTATACCTAATATAAAAAAATTACTACCAATACACTTAAATATCCTTAATAGTTATTAAGCTAATGCAAGTAAGTTATAATTATGGAGAATATTTACTTAATATAATAATTAACAAACGTAAACAGGTTTATTTTTAAGTGAACTAATACTCTATAACTCACATCATAAAGGTAAGAGGTTTAAATGAAAGCATTAGTTAAAACACAAGCTAAAGAAGGTATTTGGCTTGAAGATATGCCAGAACCAGAAATTGGAAACAACGATGTGCTAGTTAAGATTAAAAAAACTGCCATTTGTGGGACCGATATACATATTTACAACTGGGATGAATGGGCAAAAAAAATAATACCAATTCCAATGATTACTGGTCATGAATATGCTGGTGAAATAGTTGAACTTGGATCAAATGTTACAGATCTTAAAGTAGGTGACATTGTATCTGGTGAGGGCCATATAACATGTGGTCGCTGTAGAAACTGTCTGGGGGGACGAATTCATCTATGCCCAAAAACGATTGGGGTGGGTGTTAATCGTACAGGTGCATTTGCAGAATACTTAGCGGTACCTTCAAAAGTAATTTTCAAGCCTAGTCGAGATATATCAACGGACTTGCTTTCTATCTTTGACCCCTATGGTAATGCAGTTCATACCGCCCTATCTTTTAATATGGTGGGTGAAGATGTCTTGATTACGGGTGCTGGACCTATTGGTATGATGGCTGCAATGGTAGCTAAGCATGCAGGTGCTAGAAATATTGTGATCACCGATATTAATGAATACCGGCTAACCCTAGTTAAGAGTATCTTACCAAGTGTCGTAACTGTAAATGTTGCTAAAGAGACTATCAGCAAAGAAAAAATGGAATCTTTGGGAATTTTTGAGGGCTTTGACGTTGGATTAGAAATGTCAGGTTCACCAAAAGCTTTTGCAGACATGCTTGATAAGATGATTAATGGAGGAAATATTGCTATGCTAGCAATCATGCCGCCAGGCTCTGGTATTGATTGGGATATGGTTGTATTTAAAGGCCTTACAATAAAAGGTATCTATGGCCGTGAAATTTTTGAAACGTGGTACAAAGGGTCGATGATGGTTCAGTCTGGCCTCCCATTAGAAAAAATTATTACCCATAGATATAACTTTACTGAGTTTCAAGAGGGCTTTGATGTTATGCGGTCGGGGAAATCAGGAAAAGTCATATTAAATTGGGAAGATTAATAAACTAGAAGGATTATCAATGAGTTTCAGTAAGACAAAACAGTCATTAGTTAAAGATTTGGAAGATATTAAATCAGCCGGTCTATGGAAGACAGAAAGACACATAAGCTCCGATCAAAAGAATGTTATTACATTGGAAGATGGAACTCAGGTTACCAATATGTGCGCCAACAATTATCTCGGTTTAGCAAACAATCAATCTGTTATTAAGGCGGCAAAAGATAGTTTTGATAAATGGGGATTTGGTATGGCTTCAGTGAGGTTTATATGTGGCACCCAAACCATACACAAAACTCTAGAGAAAAAAGTAAGCGAGTTTTTGTGTACAGAAGATACAATTTTATATGCAGCCTGCTTTGATGCAAATGCCGGGCTTTTTGAAACCATTCTTACTGCTGAAGATGCTGTAATATCGGATGAACTAAACCATGCTTCCATTATTGATGGTGTAAGGCTTTGTAAAGCAGCCCGATTTAGATATAAAAATAATGACATGAATGATCTTGAAAGTAAATTAATTGAAGCAAAAGATAGTGGTGCAAGAAGAATTCTAATTACAACAGATGGTGTGTTCTCAATGGATGGGACGATAGCTCAACTGGACAAAATATGTGACCTAGCAGACAGATACGATGCCATGGTTCACCATGATGACTGTCATGCTACTGGATTTATGGGTAAAAAAGGGCGAGGTGTTCATGAGTATTGCAACGTAATAGATCGCGTTGATATAATCACAAGTACCTTTGGTAAAGCTTTAGGAGGGTCTTCAGGTGGATTCACATCTGGGCGTAAGGAAATTATCGACATGCTTAGGCAGCGTTCACGTCCTTACCTATTCTCAAACACATTAGCTCCTTCAATCTGCGCAGCTACGCTAAAGGTTTTAGAGATGCTTAATAAATCAACAGAATTAAGAGATAAGTTAGAAGATAATACTCATTACTTTAGAAAAGGTATGCAGCAAGCTGGGTTTGATGTTGAGCAAGGTGATCATCCAATAGTCCCAGTAATGCTAGGGGATGCAAATATCGCCCAACAAATGAGTAAAAAATTACTAGAACGAGGTATTTATGCGATTGGCTTCTTTTTTCCAGTCGTCCCTAAGGGAAAAGCAAGAATTAGGACACAAATTTCAGCAGCACATACGAAGGATGATCTTGATAAAGCTATTAAAGCTTTTGCTGAAACAAAAGGTGAGCTAATTGATAATTCATAATCAAATTTTTAGATTTCTATATTCATTTATTTTAGTTTTAATAATTACATCAGGGAACCTCCACGCTCTTCAGATTGGTGACAAAGCTCCAAACTTTAAAACACAGTCAACAAAGGGGGAAATAAATTTTTACGATTGGGCTGGGAAGAATTGGGTAATTATTTTCTCTCATCCTGCTGCCTTCACCCCAGTTTGCACAACAGAATTAGCAACATTAGCCAAACTACAGCCAGAATTTACAAAAAGAAAGGTTAAAATTGCTACCTTAAGTGCAGACTCTACAAAAGATAACCTTGATTGGATTCCGCTAATCAATCAGTATAAGGAAAAATTAAATTTGAAAAGCTCACTAACTGAAAAGCTCACTAATTTCGGTAAAAACAGTAATGTTGACTTTCCGATACTTGAAGATGAGAATTTAAAAATATCAACTTTATACGGTATGTTTCACCCAAAAGCAGAGCCAAATAGTGGTGTGTTTGGAGGTATGAGGAAAGAAACGATTAGATCAGTTTTCATTATTGATCCAGAAAAAAAGATTCAAACAATCTTAATATACCCAAAGAATATTGGAAGAAATTTTAATGAAATTTTAAGAATTGTAGATGCACTTAAAGTTAGTAAAAAATACAAAGTGTCTACTCCTGCAAACTGGGAAAATGGTGATGATGTAATTGTTCCACCAAGCATGGTAGATGAGGCTATTGAAGAAAATTATGGTCCTTTAACTAATACCGTTGACTTTGAATTGTTCAGAACGATAAAGCAACCAGGAATGTCAGATTAAATTAAATGAAGGAATCCAAGTAGTCCAGAAAAAAAACGGTAAGTATTTTAAATTAACTTACTTAACAAATTATATTATCTAATACTCCGTCTTTTTGTGTAATGTCGTATGCTTTTTTATATCCAGATTCCAGGGACCTAGTAAATTTATGAATGTTGTACAAAGATGAATTTCTAATTTCTTTTTCTATCTTATTTTTAATAGCTTTAACTCTAACCTCATCTTTACCAAGCTCTATTGCCATCAATTCGTAGCTTTCCTGAGAATCAGTTATTAACTCGGAAAAGCCTGCAGAAGTTAGAACGCTGGAGCAAACTCGGGCAGCAAAAGATTTCCCGGTAAACGTTAAAATTGGTAGTCCAGCTAATAAAGCATCACTAGCTGTAGTCCCTGCATTATATGGTGCGGTATCTAAAAATAAATCGGCCATCTTAAACCTAGCTAAGTACTCTGGTCTTGGCATTTTCCTACCAAAAATAATTCTCTCTTGATGTATTTTATGTTTTGAAGCTTCTTTTAGTAAGTTTTTACGGTCAAACTCATTTGTTGCGTAAAGCCACAAAACACTTCCCTTAACAGATTTTAAAATATTCATCCAACTTAAAAATATATTAGGGTTAATTTTTATCGTTTGATTAAAGCAGCAATATACAAAACCTTTTTCAGGGAGTCCTAGCTCTGCTCTAGTGAAAGCTTTAGTCGAAATTTCTTTTTTTGAATCGTTGCACTGGTAGTGGGGAAGATAAAATATATTTTCAGTATATTCATTTTGAAGATGATTAGGAATAATAACTTTATCGGCAACAATATAATCCATACACCTACTCCCCATTGTTCCTAGGTACCCTAAATAACTAATTTGTACCGGTGCTACTCTTAGAGAAAATAAATTTAATCGTGCGCCTGCAGTTAAACCCCCTAGATCAACAGCGATGTCAATCTCCTTCTGTCTAGCTAAATCTACTGCATCTTGATCTGAGAATCTTGATATATCAATAAACTCATCAAAGCTTTTTTCGATTCTTTTTCTAATGGGATCTTCGTTGTCGGAAGCTAAAGAAAAAGCAAATATTTCAAATTTTTTTTTATCATGAGTTTCAAAAAGCTCTGCAGTTAAATAAGCAACAGGATGCTCATTAAAGTCTGCAGAAAAGTAACCGACCCTTATTTTTTTATGATTATTTTTTTTAAAGGGCAAGATGGAAGTTCTTTCTGGATGCTGGTCTGATGAATAAATTTCAGCTGCTTTTTTTTGTATAGCTGGGTCGTCAATAAGTCTAATGCAATGAAATGGATGGGTAACCTTACTGCTTTGCTCTACCTCCAAACTAATGTGCGCAACTTCTTTTTCAAAATTCTCCCAATTACAACATTTAGCTTTTGCAGAATTATAAAGCCCGTAGATGTAATCATAACTTGCATCCCTATTTATGACTTCCTTGTATGACTCAATTGTCTTGATTAATTGATTACTTTGGTTGTATGCATTCCCTAACCCAAAAAATGCTGCAATATTATTTGGGTCGAAACTAATAATACTTTGATAGCATTCAATAGCTTTCTTAAATTTCCCTCCAAGCTCAAAAGTGTTACCACGGTTTAAATAAGCAACAATATAATTGGGCTTGATATCAATTGCTTTATCATATGAAAATATTGCCTCCTCAAATCTTCGCAAGTCAGTTAAAACGTTACCTATATTTGTATAAACTTGAGCATAATTAGGAGCTAATTGAATAGCCTTATTAAAATATTGTAGCGCTTCAACTAAATCACCTAATTCTTTAGATAAATTTCCTTGATTAAAGTATATTTCAGCATAATTTGGTTTTATAGATAAAGCCTGATCATAGTAAGCTTTGGCGTCCTTATATTTCTTTAAAGACCTTGAGCTATTACCTAAGTTAATTATACTATCCAGGTGATGAGGAAAAATTGAAATTGTTTTTTTGTATGATTGAATAGCTTTATCGAACTCACCAAGTTCTTGTAAAACATTTCCCTGATTGAAGAAAGCTTCCGCATAATCAGGTTTAAGTTTAATTGCTTTTTCGTAATCAGCACTTGCCTCATTTAATCTACTTAACTCTTTAAATGCATTGGCACGATTATTGTAAAATGAAGCATTTGTTCCATCAATATCGATTGCTTTACTTATATAATCTACTGCCAGTTGAAAATTTTTAGATTGAGCTTCCACAACTCCAATAAGATGTAATACCTCAAAATTATTGGGAAATAAACTTAAGATTTTTTTATAAGAGTCTCTTGCTTTTTCAAAGCTTCCATTTTGGTGGTTTTTAATAGCCTCCTTTAGTTTAGTTTGAACATTAAACGCAGAAGAGTTTCTGTTAATATTTTTTTTTGGTTTTTTTGCCACCTTAAGGCCCCTGATTATCAATTTTATTTTTCAAAATTATAGCAATATTCATCTACATATACTTATAGGCTTCATCAGCATTTGTTTTCTTTATTTGTAGATGAGCTTGTCTAACTTCATCTAAAAATAGAATTATCTTTTGAGTCATATCTTTAATAACAACTTGATCCGGATAAACGCGTTTAACATAGAGTGTTTCTGCTAACTCAGGATGGTATAGAACAAAATCACACCAACTCCTTTGAGAGCATGCTAACTGGAATTGAATTTGTATGAAATATTGCTTAGGTATTGAATCTTTCTTTATAATTTGATCATGATTTTTATGATTCAAACACTTTATCTCAATTAAGCCGTCATCTCCGACCAATCCATCAGGGCTACATCCAGCTAAATTGATTGAGGGGTGGTCAATAAAACCAACCAAGTCAACTTTTTGATTAATCGCCTCATAAGCTTCTCTAGCATCGGATTCTAGCCTAAGTCCCCTAGCCATTGGTTCGGTAACAATATTTTTCGTTGGTGTGCCTGACAGTCTCTCTAAGGCCAATACTTTTAATAATTTAGCTCTTGATAAAGAATTTACTTTATTTGACATGATATTATGAATGACAGAACCTGTTATCTTACCAACTCTTTGCTGATGCCAACTTGCTGTTCCCTGTGATGTATTCATAAATTTATTTTACTAGAGAAAATCAAAAAAATAACTACTTTTAACCATAATTAACTCTTTATCTATTTAATTAACAATAATTGTAATTTTTTTTGAAATTAATGGTGGCTGATGAGGTTTATGCATGTAATCACCTAAAATTAATTGGAGCGTGTTAGTTCCTTTCTTTAGTTCAACCTTAGCTTCTGTTTGGCCTAAGCCAAAGTGAATTAAATTTTTACTGCCAGGTAATGGTAAATTCAAGTCTGGAAGTTTATCTAAATTAATCAACAGGTGATGATGTCCTGTATTTTTTGATATCGTTCCTGCTGGTGCCACTCCCATACCTTTAAGGCCAAAAATTATCTTTACTGGATTTGTAACTTTATCACCATCTCTAGGGGACACTATGTATAAGGATTCATTTATATCTATCGGTAGAACTGCAAAAGAAGATAAAGTCATTTTCTGCTGATAAAAAGCTTTAAAATACTCATGGGTAGCAAAAGAAGCTGTAATAAATCCTACACCAAAAACTAATAAGAAAATAACTGTTGCTTTAATATTTTTCATCATCTTACCTCGGGTCCCTCTTTGCCATGCTTTCCACATCCAATAAAATCCTGCCAAAGTTAAAGCAATAGCAATAGCAATTACCCATGGATTACTAGCTATAGCTGCTCCGCTAGCGCCAAACAATAAAAATAAAAAGCCATTAACATAACAAGCTGGGCACATAAGTTTTATTAAATACAGTGAGTTTGAATACTTAAATTATTTAGTAGGTAAGGATAAAATAAAAACTAATTATTCTATAAATATTACCTTACTAATTACTAAGCTAAGTTTACCTCAATCTAAGTCTCAGTGTTATACAAATTGATATTAAGCCAGACTCAAAAGACAATGTTCGCATTTATGTATTAAATTTTTATAAGTACATCAATCAACATCAACCAATCCATCATGACTTCATTCAGCCAAATTAATTGAAGAATAACCAATATCATGAGCTCTTCAATTAAGTAAAAAAGTTATTGAGTCATTAGGACTGAAATGGTAATATTTTTACTTAATACCTTCATAGTAAGTACGCTATTAAACTCAGGAAAGGAGTTTCCAATCAAGATGCTTAAAGATATAAAAAATAATTTTATACGAATAATAAAAAAAACTATATCTTTTGACCCAGAACTTATTAAAATTATTTCTATACGAATAATAAAAAAAACTATATCTTTTGACCCAGAACTTATTAAAGTTATTTCTTTATTTTATGAAAATGGAAGGGATGATGGAATATTACATTATATAAACTTTAGGTTTTGTCAGTTTATTTATAAAGTTTGCCACCCACTTGCTTCTAAAAAAAATAACCTAGGATATTACTTCTTTAAAAATAAGAATCTAAGCTTGGCTTTATCTGATATCGGTAAGCACATGAAAGATAATATTGAAAATGAAAGAAAGCAGAAGAAAAAACGTAAAAAAATTAACGAATATGTCAAACTAACTAATTATTCTTTTGTAACAATCCCACCTCATCAGCAGCAACTTTATTTTGACTATATCCCAAATACGTTATTAAAAAAACTAAATTTCTCTTTAGAAAAATCTGGGTTATTTGCAGAATGTTCAAAAATAATGAATACAAATTTTACGGTTTCACAAACCAGGGCATGGTTGTTTTTTACGAGTAACAATAAAAATAACGTGCCCATTCAAAAACATTATGATATGTTGCCCCCAGGGACCCTAAAAATTATGTACTACCAAGGCCGTTTCACTGAGGACCTTCCGGCGCTTACTTTACATCCAATAAATTCAAATCCAGTTAAGATTGTCGGCGATGACCCTATATTAATTTTTAATTCATGCGCTAT
>Ga0209384_1000361_pt1 | contig 30189 bp, 30 predicted proteins | sample CoawatmetaG05DNA_FD_187511 | JGI IMG/M metagenome (GOLD analysis project Ga0209384, IMG submission 187511) | Marine microbial communities from the West Antarctic Peninsula - Coastal water metaG058-DNA (SPAdes) (version 2) | ecosystem: Environmental > Aquatic > Marine > Coastal ... | reverse complement strand
GACCATCGATGGATAGGCTCTCATACACCTATTAAGCTAACTTTTAGCCACGGTTCTGAAAGTTAAATTAATTCTTGGTAGGTTTATCTTCTTAGTGGGGGGTAAACGATGTAACCAGTGAGTTTGTGTTACGCCCTTCATCACTAGCAAGCTGCCGTGTTGTAGTACTGAAGCGTGGGTTGCTTTGGTGTTTTTATGTTTAAATATAAACTGCCGTTCTGCACCCAAACTCACCGAAGCAATCGCTCCGTTTTGCAGCAACTGCCTTTCACTGTCACTATGCCAAGCCATACCTTCATCACCACTATGGTATAAGTTGAGCAGACATGAGTTGAATGTCTCCCCACTAATGGCTTCTACTCTGTGTTTTAGATCCAGCAACTCAGGCGTCCATGGCAATGCAGATCGAGTTATCCTTGAGTAGGTGTAATCAAATGCTTGGCTTGCATACCACGCCACCTTACGTTTGGTGGTGATTTTTTTATTGAAGATAATGGCAGCGTCATTTTTCCATGAAATGTGGTTGGTTAAATAATCTAGAAAATAATCTGCATCCTCAGCACTAAAAACCACACCGTGATAATTGGCTTCGCCATCTTGAGGCAGTAAATTAATAGGTGGTTTTAATAATTGAGAAAACAGGTTCACATTAAACTGCTCGATGAGTAAATTATGTTCAAGGTAAAAGCAGTTAAAAAAATTGTTAAAGTAGAATCAACGAACTAATTAACAAATTTACTTTTCAATCTTGATCTTTATAAAACAAGGTATAATATTTATCAGTAATAAGACCTTACACCTTTACGCGAAAAATTGTCAGTCTGACTAATAAATGCCAATCATTATCGATCGTTTCCAATTATTTTAATGCACAGTCATAGCTTTAGGTATACCTTTGCCAGTGTTTATTCAATATGGGTAATAATATCGCTAATGGGTTGAATACCCAAAGAAATAGCCCCTAAATCCTCTGACACTTGCGTTGCTACCAATTCTTGAGCATCGAGTTGCCTGTGGCTCCTTAAAGTAGGGCGGCAAGCCAAAGAATTAGTATTACCAATATTAATCAAGCATAAAATTATTCCTAATGCATCAATATAGCGGGCACCTGCTTTATGCTAATGCAGCCTCGGTTCGCTTTAACTGCTGATGCTCATCTTCAATCAAGCCAAGTTTCCAGTATCCCGAAATATAGTTATCTTCTTTTGGCACGCCGCGTTCTAAACTGATATAGCTTCTTAAGGCTTTGATGACACTACTTTCTCCAGCAATGCAGGTCTGGACGATACCCTTAGGCCAATCCCAAGATGTTACAACGTCTATTAATTGGGTGCTTGGGCCATGAGTGTTTGGGTGCAACAACCAATGTAATGTCACACCCTTGGGCGCATCAATAACCTGCGCATCATCTGGGTCAAGAACCTCAAAAAATGCGTCCCCCACCGCATCGCGTGGCATTGCTTCTAAAGTGGCTGCAGCAACTGGCAAAGCTGACATATCGGCAACGACTAAATAGTGGTCTGCATAGAAGGCCTCAACCTTGATTGAACCTGGGCCAGCAAACCCACAAAACGAACCAACTTTTGCAGCCCTTGCCCAAGCTGAGGCTGGGCCAGTATCGCCGTGATCAACAAAATCAATGTCAATTTCACCAATCTGTGGACGAATGTACCGCACTGTATAGGTGCGAACCACTGGTCTTGGCCCTTCAGCAAGTTGGTTGGCGAAGTCATCTAATGATTGGGTGGCTTGGGGCAAGAATAGTTTACAATTTGCGCCTTCGCATCCTGACCTAATGGATTTAATCTCTTCGCCTCGCAACGTAACGCGAATCATGTGGGGTGTAAGCTGAAATGTGGCGCTGACCTGCAATAGTGGTAATGGTTTTTTAGGGGCTTTCATGATGTTGCCTATTTACTGGGTTGCATAAAATAACAGAAGTGGATTAGATCTGACAACATCAATACGAGACTCTAGAAAGTCTAACCACCATTGATAGTATTTTTCTGATCACCAAAGGCATACCTGATTTGTTGAGGAAAGTTTGAATAGTAGAGAAATAATAATGTTAATCTATATTGCTAAACACCATGGCTTAATTACAGTGTTAATGTGAACTGTCCTGAAGACTCATAATGTTCATCAGTTTTTTCAGTCCAGTCAATTGTCTATCACTGAGATCTGCGTTTAATAAAGCGATACCCAGCGATTGATGTTCTGATGCGCTGATTACAGTCAATTCTTCTAAACTGGTATTCAATGTCGTCATCAGTTTATCAAGCAATAAAGAATTAATGCTCCTTTGACCCTGCTCGAAGCGACATAAATTACCTGATGAGGTGCCTATCTGTTTAGCTACTTCTGTCTGCTTTAACCCGATCTCTAGGCGCAAGCGTTTGGCCAATGGCCCTATAACTAATGTCATGGTGTTCAATCCAATACGTACATTTATCTCGTTTGGTCATGAAAGCTGCTCTTTCAATACGTTAATACCAAAGTTACAGTCTAAACTACTGTATTCATTGTCTTTATTGTTTGATAGTCTAATAAGGCTCGGTGCCTTTTTAACGCCTAGTATAAAAACTTTAGTTTCAGCTTGAGCTTGATTTTACAATGGTCTTTAAGCCTTTGCCGGCTTTGAAATGAACAACTTTTTTGGCTGCTATTTGAATTTTAGTCCCTGTACTTGGGTTACGGCCACTGTGGCCTTGTCGATTTTGTACAGAAAAGGTACCAAAGTTGACTAAAGAGACGGGTTCACCATTGGCTAGGGTGCTGTTAATGGCTCTTGTCACCCTATTTAGTAGCCGACCCGCAGCAACCTGTGTCATGTCAGTATCAATTGCAATCGCTTGTATTAGCTCAGCTTTGTTCACCAGCTCATTCTCCTTAGATTTTGGTTGATCAATAGGTGTCTAACCATGTCTGTTTTCAACAGCGTTCAAGGGATCCCTAAAACCTGTGAGAGGGCAAGTTTAGGGATCTCTTGAACACTGTTTTGTTAGTTGTCAGACTAACTTTCCTATTTTAAAATTTTCTTCTTTAAAGGTCTAACCTACCTTAGTTATTCAAATCAGCCCAGCATAAGCCAATTTAGGTGGTTAAGCCGGACCTTACCAACCACTCCATCTATTGAAATAATGTCTGGATTAGCCATTCTTTCATCCCTTACAGCATCTGATCTATCCATTGCTTCTTGACTATCAAAGAGAGTCACACCAATTAGTTTATTACCATTACTTTGAATTCCAATGAGCTGCTCGGCTGACTTAAAATCATTGGCTTCTATAGCTTCATAAGACTTTGCTGCCGCATCTGCCGCTGCTTGAGACTTAAATACCATGGTTGTTATACGTGCTATTGACATGATGCTTTCCTGACAAATGGTGAGTTTTATTTAACTATTATCTTACTCATTAAGAAGAGCGGCCTAACTTTTTAAATATAGCGACCATTAAACCCACACTGTTAATAGCTGAGTTGCTGCCATTCCAAAAAAGCATAGGCTATAAACAGTTTTCCACAAAGTGAATGGTGTTTGATGCCTAGGTTGTTCCATATTACTAGCGTCTTGCTCTTTATCGTCTGCAATCCATACCTTAAACTGATCGATGGTGCTGCCAGCAGATAAAGATACATATAAAAAGGTACTAATGATCACTACTGAGATAACCAATTTAGGGGCGCTACCGCTTGTGATTAGATGCAAAGTCACTAGGCTTCAACTGATACCTATGGCGGTAGTCATCGATAAATTTCGGCTCAGTGAAGCAGATGAAATAGCACGTGTATATTTATCTAATGCTGTGACTTCCATAATTATTCCTTACAAATACCAATTGATATAGCTCATGATAAACAAATAATAATGCTAATGCAAATCATTCTCATTATTATAAAAAATAACCACTATTCACCATACTGGGGTAGAGTTTAGTGGGGGCTCAAACTTGAATGTTGCCTAAACTAACTTTGGTTATTAAACGTTAGTTGCTGAGTTTATTATTTTTGAGTTCAGTTAAAGTGAAAAAGCTGGGGTGCATCAGGCAACATGGGGTAATCAAGTTGAAGGCGTCTTCGCTTGTTGGGCAAAGAATGAGGTGCTTTTTGGTGTCTAGGGTAGCAACATATAAGGTGCGCGGGTATGGCAGATTTTGCCAGTCAGTTATCGCAAACCCATAATATTCCGGTCATTGATGGCGTGGCCTCTGCTGTAGGACTCGCTTCTGGTCTTGTTAGGTTAGGGCGTTAAGGCTTTGCAACTGTTGGAGTAATGTATTGGGCTACCTTTTAACATTGAAGGGCAGCCCAAAACTTTAAGGGATTAAAATACTAGAACCAGTGGTTAGACGACTTTCTAAATCAATATGGGCTTGGGCTGCATTAGCCATGGGGTAGACGTTACCTATGTGAACTTTAATGGCCCCCGAACTTACCATCTCAAATAGGTGCTTAGCCATTTTTTGGCACCGATCAAAATCAGCAACGTAGGTTGCAACTGTGGGACGGGTTAATTTTAAAGAACCCTTGGCAGCAAGAATTCCCACATCGACTGGTGGAACTTTACCCGAGGCATTACCAAAGGTGATCATCATGCCAAAGGGTTTGAGTGAGTTTAGAGACCCTTCAAAGGTGGATGCACCCACAGAATCCATGACGACGTCCACACCTTTACCATGGGTTAATTCTTGTACTTTTTTGGAAAAATCTTCACGCGTATAATTAATGCAGTGGGTTGCACCATTAGCTAATGCAAGTGCACATTTTTCGTCTGATCCCGCCGTGCCTATCAGGGTCAAACCCTTAGCGGCCGCCCACTGGCAGGCGAGTAAGCCAACCCCCCCTGCGGCGGCGTGGAATAATACCGTATCACCAGCTTGCAAAGGTGTGGTTTGCTCAAACAAGTATTGGGTGGTCAAACCTTTGAGCATAATAGCGGCGGCTTGTTCAAAAGAAATATTATCGGGCAAAGGACAAACTTGAGCCGCGTTTAGGGTTCGATGGCTGGCATAAGATTCTTGTGAGGGGGCAGCATACGCCACACGTTCGCCCAGTTTCACGTGAGTTACACCTTCTCCCACTGCAATGACTACCCCTGCAGCATCAAAGCCTAACCCAGATGGAAATTGGGTGGGATAAACACCACTGCGTTTATACACATCAATGTAATTTACCCCAATGGCTTCTTGCTTAATACTGACTTCGCCAGCACTGGGGGCGGAAAGTGTTTTTTCAGTCAGCGCCATAACCTCAGGGCCGCCCGCTTGAGCAAAAGTAACGATTTGAGTTTGTGTCATGTTGGAGCCTTTATGGATAATAACAGAGCTAATGGCTCTGGCTTAAATTAATGAAGCGAAACAATAAAGCTAAATAATAAAGCTAAATAGTGAGAGGTTTTTGACTGCCTATTATTACAGCCTATCGATACTTAACGTTATTTTAATCACTTGTCAAAGCAGTATAATAGGACTCTAGTCTAAAGTCTGTGTCATTACACAATGCTTTCGATCACTGTGGCTGGTTATATTTTTAGATCAGCCACAGTGGGTATGATACACTTTAACCATGCTAATTTTAAAAGTCTTTAAAAGTCGTTTGTTTTATAAAAATTAGAAATTTATATGGTCTAAGACGCACCTGAATTGGGATTTTTTTAGTCAGTAGGTGCATGTTAGTGCCTCAACAAGTATGTATTTGGACGTTTTAAGTTATGCTTACAGCAGGCCTATTTTTTTAATGAATATTCACTCAAATTTGCTCCCGTCTGAACGAACTGCACGCTTTAAAGCAGGATCAATTGGTGAGAAAAACCAACAGAAAGTGTTAGAGGCAGCCGTGAAAGTTTTTTCACGTAAAGGGTTTTCGGGTGCGCGCATTGATGAAATTGCGATCCAAGCAGGCATGTCAAAAACCAATATGCTGTACTACTTTAAAACCAAGCAAGAGCTTTATCAGGTCGTTATAGTTCGAGTCATTCGGCAATGGTTGAACTCTCTTGGGGAATTACACAAAGACGATCAACCCATCGATGTAATTACCCAATATATCTCAAAAAAAATGCAGTTGTCTCGGCAGTATCCAGAAGCTTCGCGCTTGATTGCAATGGAAATTATAGCAGGGGCCCCCATTATTGATAATTTCATGCAAACCGAGTTGCGTTCATGGGTGAAAGAAAAAGGTGAAGTGTTTTTGGTGTGGCAAAAAGAGGGTTTAATGGCTCCCATAGACCCAGCCCATGTATTTTTTATGATTTGGGCTTTGACACAGACCTATGCCGACTTTGAGTCACAAATCTCTGCAGTGATGGAACCCAAAAACTATGAAAAAGAAATATACCCGCCGGCCACAGGCTATGTCATTGAAGTGCTCGTGCGTGGTCTTGACTTAAAACCTCGTTTGTAAGCATATCTGACAGCCCTTCATTGTCTTCAATGGTTTTTGGTCTATCTAAAGTAACGTTTTTGCAGGATCAACCATACTAGGACGCCCTGGCAATTGAAGCTGCGTATGACTGGCTGGGGTTTGAGCAATCAATTGAGCTTTACGAAAGACCATCAAGCGTGTGGCTTTTAACCGAATGGCTTCAATTGGATCGGTGGCCTGCAATAGCACCATGTTGGCCTGATGACCTTCAACAATACCATAATCTTGCAAACCCATAATGGCTGCAGAATTATAAGTCACGGCATCAAAACACCATGTCATGTCTGCCCGACTCGACAATTGCCCCACGTGCATTCCCATGCTTGCGACATCAAGCATGTCTGCACGGCCCATTGAATACCAAGGGTCCATCATACAGTCAGAACCAAAACCAACGTTCACACCGGCTGCTTTAAGTTCAGGAACTCGAGTTTGACCACGGCGTTTAGGGTAGTTATCGTGGCGGCCTTGTAACATGATATTAATGAGTGGATTGGGAATAGCGTGCAATTCTGCTTCGGCTAATAAGGGTAGTAGCTTGGAAACATAATAGTTGTCCATGGAGTGCATGGACGTAAGATGTGAGCCTGCAACTCGACCTTGGAGGCCTAGGCGCAGGGTTTCACTGGCCAGTGTTTCTACATGGCGACTGTGTGGGTCATCTGACTCGTCGCAGTGCATATCCACTCGTAATCCCCTTGCAGCAGCTAACTCACATAGGATTTTGACAGATGATGTACCATCTTGCATGGTACGCTCAAAATGAGGGATGCCACCAATCACATCAACCCCCATATCCAAGGCTCGAACGAGATTGGCATGAGCTTTTGGATCACGTAATAAACCATCTTGTGGAAAGGCAACTAACTGCAAATCCAAGTAAGGCGCAACGAGCCTGCGCACTTCAAGCATTGCAGTGACACTTTTCAACTCATCATCACACACATCAACATGACTGCGAATGGCGCCAATGCCCATAGCAACAGCAAGGTCACAATAATGCATGGCACGTTTGATAATATCATCCACACTTTGTTTGGGTTTTAATTCTCCCCATAAGGCGATACCTTCAAGCAAGGTGCCAGAAATGTTCATGCGGGGCTGCCCAAGGGATAAGGTGGAGTCCATATGAAAGTGAGGGTCGACAAACGGTGGGCTCAATAACTGACCTTGTGCATCAATAACCAAGCTAGCAGATTGTTTGATATTGGGTTGAACTGCAATAATAGTGCCGTCAGAGCAGCCCACATCAATATTTTTACGTCCATCTTGTAAACACGCATTCTTAATTAAAAGATCAAAATTCATTAACGTTGTCCTTTGAACCATGGGGTTAACAATGCCCTTGGGTATTCCGCCCGCCGAGCTACAATGACTAAGGCAATAATTGAAAGTATATAAGGCGCCATTAAAAACACTTGAGAGGGTACAAAAGCCCCTACTTCAGTTTGCAAGCGTACTTGAAATGCATCAAAAGCGCCAAATAATAAAGCCCCTAATAATGCCTTGCCTGGACGCCAGCTGGCAAAAATAACTAAGGCTATGCAGATCCAGCCACGGCCATTGACCATGCCAAAGAAAAAGGCGTCAAACGCAGACATAGTGAGAAATGCTCCCCCCAGTGCCATGCATGCGGAGCCTGCGACAATAGCCCCCATACGCAGGCCATAGACTGATAAACCTTGAGCATCTACTGAATCGGGGTTGTCGCCTACAGCTCGTAGGGCTTGGCCTAGAGGAGTGCGATTATAGACCCACCATACAAGGGCCACTAAAAACAGTGCCAACCAAGTCATTGCGGTTTGCTGAAATAACACAGGCCCTAGAAAAGGTATATCCGACAGTATAGGAATATCAAGGGGTTGGAATGGTTCAATGCGTGGTGGGCTGCTCACCTCAGGAAGGGCGGTTCGATAAGTAAAATAGCTTACAGAAGTGGCAAACATGGTGATACCCAAGCCTGAAACGTGCTGTGATAGACCCAATGGCACCGTTAAAATAGCATGGATAAGGCCAAAAAAAGCACCTGTCAAAGCGGCAAAGAATAACCCACTCCAAAGGTCTGCACCCAGCCAAACGGCCATCCATCCGGCCATAGCACCTGCAGCAAAAATGCCTTCGATGCCTAAGTTTAAAACTCCTGATTTTTCACAAATAAGGGCCCCTAACACACCAAAGATTAAGGGCGTGGCAATGCGTAATGCAGCAGCCCAAAAGTTTTCACTGAGCAAAATGTCTAATATTTCCATTATCTTGCTCCTGTGTCTGGGGTGGATTGCTGTTTATTAACGGGGTTTATTTTAATAGTGAAACGGGCAATAAAACCGCCAATTAAGACACAAATTAACGCCATAGATACAACGAGGTCTGCCAAGTAACTTGAAACGCCTATAGCACGGCTCATAGAGTCAGCCCCCACAAATACTGATGCAATGAACAGGGCTGCTATAACAACGCCTAAAGGTGATAACCCAGCAAGCATGGCCACAACGATGCCGGTATAACCATAACCAGGGGATAAATCAGTAGTGAGATAGCCACGTAAGCCGGCGACTTCGCTGACTCCGGCTAACCCTGCTAGTGCACCAGAAATTAAGGCTGCACTCATTAATGTACGCTTTACTCCAATGCCGGCATGCAGGGCTGCGCTAGCATTTTCGCCAACGGCTCTTAACTTTAAACCCCACACACTTTTGGACAGCATAATATGCGCAACGACTGCCGCTACAAGGGCAATGACTAAGCCATAATGCAGGCGCATACGGGGTAATATTTGTGGCAATAGAGCATTATCGACGACCGGACTAGATTGTGGCCACCCCATACCCATAGGATCTTTAAGTGGGCCTTCCAGCATCATCTGGATAAATATTAAGATAATAAAATTAAGTAACAATGTGGTCACCACTTCATCTGCACCGAAGCGGGTTTTGAGGTAGGCAGGGCCTGCCATGCCCAGAGCGCCAGCTAATGCACCAGCGATCAGAATCACGGGTATGAGCAATATGGGAGGGCCATCAAGCCAGCCTGTACCCACAGCTACGGCGGCCATAGCACCTAAGTAAAGTTGGCCCTCGGCGCCAATATTCCAAAGTTTGGCACGAAAGGCTAAAGTCGCAGCTAAACCGGTGAATATAAGTGGAGTTGCTCGGGTTAACATTTCTGTAAAGGCGAATAGTGAACCAAAGATTCCCTTCGCCATTTGTTGATAGGCTTCACCAATATTAGCACCTGCAAAACTCAAGGGTATGGCAGCAAGCAATAATGCCAGTAGGGCAGATGCCACTGGGATGCCAATGGTTAAGCGTCGTGATGGTGATTCACGGGGTTCGATCCGAATCATGAGGTTTGTCCTGCCATAATTAATCCTATTTGACCTCGGTCATGGCTGGGTGCCATATGTAAGTCTCCGTCATGCATAATGACAATACGATCTGCTAAAGCCAGTAGTTCGTCTAAGTCCTCTGAAATAAGCAACACCCCAGCCCCTCGTTTTCGTGCTTGCATCAGCCGCTTGCCTACTTCGCTAGCAGCGCCCATATCTAAACCACGGGTAGGCTGATTAGCCAAAATAAGTCTTGGTGAGGCTTCAAAAACTCGAGCTAGGATGAGTTTTTGAATGTTTCCACCTGATAGCAGGCGCGCGGGGGCCTCAATGCCTGGGCCGCGGATATCGTATTTTTGGCTGAGGTGTTGGGCATTCTGTTTAAGTTGTTGATGACGTAAAAAACCATTGGTTTGAATCTCATCACTATCCAGATTTTCAATCGCTAAGTTCTCAGCCACACTCATAGCACCGATGACACCATCTTGATGGCGGTCTTCAGGAATTCTGCCTACACCTGCTTTAAGTATATTGGCTGGCGTAAAGAGTCTGACTTTTTCACCATCAATTTTAACTTGGCCCGCAGTGGGGGTGATCAAACCTGATAAGACTTTTGCTAGGGTAGATTGCCCATTGCCAGACACGCCTGCAATGCCAACAATCTCATTAGCACAGACGCTAAGGTTAATGTGCTCTAAACTAGTGCGTGCACTATGACCTGTCACTGAAAGGTCGATGAGCTGAAGTACTGTGGCTCCGGTATCCATGGTTTCTCGGGCAGTGGGTGGCGTATCTGCACCAACCATCAAGCGTGATATTATTTTTTCATCGGCATCTTTAGTGGCAATTTCTCCCACCTTTTTTCCATGCCTTAACACGGCTATACGATGAGAAAAAGCGAGTACTTCACGTAATTTATGAGAGATAAAAATGACAGACAAACCGTCTTTGGCCATAATCTCGATATTAGCAAATAAGGTGTCTGCTTCCTGTGGCGTCAGCACAGCGGTGGGCTCATCCAACACCAATATGCGTGCATCTCGATAAAGTGCTTTGAGGATTTCTACACGCTGGCGCTCACCCACTGAAAGCTGACCTACAATGGTATCAAGGGGGGCACTTAACCCCGTGCGCTGCATGATGGTGTTAATTTTTTCGCGGGCTTGGTGCATGGATCGACGCCACGCGAATAAACTTTCAGAGCCCAGCAGTATGTTATCTATCGCTGATAAATTTTCAGCGAGGGTAAAGTGCTGATGAACCATGCCAATGCCTACGTTCAACGCAGCTTGAGGATGACCCAAAGTCAAAGGTGTTAGCTGACCACTTGCATCAGCCACGTCAATACTGCCAGAGTCGGGCATGTAGTGACCAAAAAGCATGTTCATTAACGTCGTTTTGCCGGCACCATTCTCACCCAGTAAAGACAAAATTTCGCCACGTTTTAAGTCGATACTGACTGACTCATTGGCTATCACAGTGCCAAACTGCTTACTCAATTGGTTTAGAGATAGCACAGTGTCATTGTTCATATCGGGAGTCCACTAACAAATAAGGTGAATACAAAAATCCCGTCAGATGAAGGGCATCATCTGACGGGATTTTGAGCAACAAAAAGCCTAATGATCAGTTATCTGATACTGGAGTTTCATCATTAATGGTCACGACAAAGCTACCATCTCGAATGGCCGCTTCTTTAGCAGCAATAGCCGCAACCACATTAGCGGGAACTAAGCTTTTATCAATCGCAAGGGAACCACCATTATGTGCCATAAAACTATATTGGCTATAGTCATCGGCTGTATAGGATCCATCAGCGACAGCACCGATGGCTTTATCAATAGTGGCTTCCATATGCCACAAAGCGGAAGCTAAAATAGTACCTGGATAGTCGTTAGCTGTATCAATAACGTTACCTATGGCTTTCTTACCACGTTCAACGGCAGCATCAGCTACACCAAAGCGTTCGGCATACATCACGTCGGCTCCGGCATCGATCATTGCGAACGCGCTTTCCTTGGCCTTTGGTGGATCGTACCAGCTGTCAAGAAAGTTCACCAAAAAGGTGACGTCAGAATTCATTTCGCGAGCGCCAGCCATAAATGCATGCATCAAACGGTTAACCTCCGGGATGGCGTAACCACCCACCATACCAATGACGTTTGACTCACTTACTGCACCGGCAGCCATGCCTGATAAATAGGCTGGTTCGTGAATATAATTATCGAATACAGAAAAGTTTGGCGCTTGAGGTGCAAATGATGAACCCATTAAATAAGCAGTTTCTGGGTAGTCTGCCGCGACCTTGCGGGCCGCACGTTCAAGACCAAAAACTTCACCAACAATAAGGTCTACACCCTGTTCCGCATACTCTCGCATGACGCGTTCGTAATCTGTATTAGAAACGTTTTCGGAATATACGTACTCAATTTCGCCACGTTTTTCAGCTGCGCTAAGAGCAATATGGATGCGACTAATCCACTGTTGTTCAACGGGCAGAGTAAAAATACCTGCCACCTTAACACTGCCAGCAACAGCAATTGCTGGAGCTATGATCAAACCAAAAGCAACCGCCGCAGCAAGCATGCGTGCTTTTGAAATTATATCCATTAACTTCATAATACAATCCTCAAATTAATTTTATTTTTATTGACAATTACTAAAACATAAATTTACCAAGTGGTCAACAAAATCATTGCCATCTATGTGTGTTTCAGTGTCCGTGCTCCCCCACGAAAATCCTGTACCTCCTTTAGCCTGAACACCACTAGCAACTATAGTGTTGTTAAAGATAGAGGCAATCAAGGGTTTGTTTACAAGTTTGTTCATTATGTGTTTTCTCAGTAATTTTTGTGAATCAAGTGAATATCGGCCTAGACTGAAATTTAGATGTATAAGTTTTAGATGGCAGCCTCTGTTAGTTTTTGTGAACGTTAACTTGATTAGTGCGATTATCGTGCCAAAAAAGTAAATATGATATAAAACAGCGTTCTACATAACAATCGTGTTTATAAAATTCATCTAAACGCACCATATTTGCTTTATTAGGCATTCACTTAAATTTATTTGCACCAATTTGGAACTAACACCATAGTCTGTAACTAAGGCTAATTTTTGCGTTGTGGCCACTGATCCTAATCTAGCCTATGAACTGCATAAGACTGCAGCCAGGTTGGGTCACAGCTGACCTTTACTGATCAATATGGGTTTAGTTTCATTGCTCGACTGTGCTGCTGTTGCGCCTTTCTAGGTGGTGAATAACATCTTCAATTTGTTCGCCTTGCAGTCGTACATGATCTCGCATGAGTTGGTATGCGGTATCACTTTCTGAGTTTGATATGGCCTTGAGTAAGGCATCATGCTCGTCAACAGATTGTGTCATGTAACCTGGTAAGCTAGACACATAGTGCCGGTATGGAAAGGTGATGGTGCGAGCTGTGTTAAGTTGGCCCTGCAACATTGTATTGTGTGAGCCCTCTATTACTAAGTTATGAAAAACCATATTCATGGCATTAAACGTTTCCGTATCTTTAACTGCTGCGGCTTGTTGGCAAAGGGCATTGGCATCAAATGCTTTAACAATTTGCTCTTCGCGCATGCGTTTTGCGGCCTGTCTGGCGGCGAGTCCTTCAAGTTCTGCCACCACAAGAAAGGCGTCAAGTAATTCAGAAATACTCAAATACGCAACGAGCGCCCCACGCCTGCCATTGTCAGTGACCAGTCGGGTTTCAACAAGTTGCCTAATGGCCTCGCGCACTGGGGTTCGTGATACACCAAATTCTTCGGCTAACAATCGTTCAAGAAGCCGATCCCCTGGTTTGAGTTCACGCTTTATGATACGAGCTTCTATCTGCGTTGCAATGAGTTTTGCCTTACGGTTGTCAGTGCTACTCATACTGTTGTATCACCCATACCTCTGCCCGTCCTTAAACCAGTCATCGTAGCCCTCTTTAGTGCGGATTACGATAGATTTTTTTGTCAAATAAGCCCGCAAAGCATCCCAACCATTTTCTTTACCGAAGCCACTATCTTTGACTCCTCCCCAGACAGATCTTGGATCATTGCGATGATGATCATTAAGCCAGATGACCCCGCCTCGGATGGTTTTAGACAACCGATGTGCGCGCCCAATATCGCGTGACCAAATGGACACACCCAGACCAAAATCACCTGCATTTGCACAGGCAATGGCTTCTGCATCGTTGCTGACGCGAGTGAGTGAGATGACGGGCCCAAAGACCTCTTCAAGAAAAAGAGTGTGGTCTATTTTTACTTCGGTAAATATTGTGGGACGTAGATAAAAGCCTTTGGCAAATTCGTCATCAAGTTGCAGAGGCTCTAAGCCACAAATTTGCTGGCCACCTTCAGTTATTGCAGTTTCGATAAATTGTTTGCAACGATCAAGGGATGTGCGGCAGATGACTGGACCCATTTGTGTGCTTTCGTCCATGGGATCCCCTAACTGTATTTGATCTGCTCTTTGAGCTAATTTTTTTGCAAAAGTGTCGTAGATAGACTCATGCACAATAATGCGTGACCCAGCAACACAGGTTTGTCCAGATGCAACGAAAGCCGAAAACAAAACGCCTGCAACGGCCGCGTCAATATCGGCATCTTCACACACGACAACGGGGGTTTTTCCTCCCAGTTCCATGGTGGTTCTGATTAATCTTTTGCCTGCAACACTGGCCACCTTGCGGCCCGTTGAAGTGCCTCCAGTCAGGTCAATAAAGTGAATATCGTCTGCCAAACAAAGGGCCTCACCCGTGGCTGAGTCGCCAGTGACCACATTAACTACGCCATCAGGCAAGCCGGCTTCAGTCGCAAGGGCCGCGATCACCAAGGGCGACACGGGCGCGAGTTCAGAGGGTTTAATGACGCAGGTATTACCCGCTGCTAGAGCTGCGGAGAGTTTTTTTATGAGAATTAGAACGGGGTGATTCCATGGAGTCAGCAGAGCTGTTGGCCCCAGTGGTTCGTATTGGGTCAAGGTGACATAATCCCCCTTGACGTAGTTTGCCTCCCCCTCCAATCCTGGCGCAATGCCTGCGAAATACTCCAGCCATTCTGGGATACGTGCCATCTGCGCTTTCATTTCTCGCACAGCACGACCCGTCACTGTGGATTCAAGTATAGCTAATAACGGAATATTTTTTCTAATCACTTCAGCGAACGCTCGAAGATACCTGCCACGGTCCAAAGCATCCAATTCTGCCCATGCTGGAAAAGCCGCACGAGCGGCTGATACTGCAGCTCGAATGTCTTCAGCACTGCCATTGGGAACTGTTGTAAATGGGGTTCCCCGTGCAGGGTCCAGAACTGTTATTTCTGATGCTGAAGTTGAGGCCTGAAATTGGCCGCCATAGAACAGGCCTTTGTTTGTTCCTGGTATCAAAAATTCTTCTACGATGTTCGACATTGCCTTTCCTTATTGGTGAATAGAGTAAAGTCCACATTATTTACATTAAAGAAATAGATTTACCTGAAGTACCAAATATTACTTTATTGTATACCAAGTGTATTATTTCGGGTAGTGACTGATTTATATAGGCTAATTTTCCAAGTATTAAACAGTTTTTTAGGGTATATGCTATTTTTGTATACCTAATGTATAGTTATGGTATACCAAGATAAAAAGAGAGGTAAGATTTATGGCCACAAATAAAACCATGAGAGCAGCCTTGTTGACTCAATATGGTGCGCCACTTGAAATAAAAACTGTTGCCCGTCCAAGCCCAAAAGTAGGTGAAATTCTAGTCAAAATTGAAGCCAGTGGGGTCTGTTTTACAGACGTGCACATTGCTCGAGGTGATCACGCTTCGCCCAATCCACTGCCTCTCATTATGGGGCATGAGGGTGTTGGCCGAGTGGTAGAGGTGGGGTCTCCTGATGGCCGGTTTGATGTTGGAGACCGCGTTGGTATTGGCTATGTGTATAGTGCTTGTGGTCATTGTAGGGAATGTCATACGGGGGGCGAGAATTATTGCTCTGATTTTGATGCCACGGGTTACTCTGTGAGTGGATGCTTTGCCGAATACGTCTGCCTGCGTCAAGACTGGGCCGCAGCCATCCCCAACAATATATCCCCTGTTGAGGCGGCCCCTTTAATGTGTGCCGGTTCTGCAGCCTATGCCTCACTGAAGAAAACAGACCTTAAAGCGGGTGATACAGTAGCTATCTTCGGTCTGGGTGGTTTGGGTCAATACGCTATTCAAATAGCTAAGCAGTCAGGTATTAAAGTGATTGCGATTGATATAGACCAGCAGAAATTAGCCACTGCAAAGGCACTAGGCGCCGATGAAACTGTGGTTGCCAATAGCGATGCAATTGCATCGATCAAAGCGCTTGGCGGTGCAGATGGTTGCATCAACTTTGCGCCTGTTGGGGCCACTTGGCCGTTAATGCTTGCCGTCTGCAAACCGCGGGCAAAGCTTGTTTTGACAGCAGTTCCATCAGAACAGCTGGCTTTTTATGCCCACGAACTCATTGAACGTGGTCTTCAAGTGATCGGCAATTCTGCTTCTAACCGACAGGAAATGAATGAGCTTTTGCAGTTGGCGGCCAATGGAAAAATTAAAGGTGTGATTAGTACTCGATCACTAGATGAAGTCAATATTGCCATTGCTGACCTACAAACAGGCAAGGCGCAAGGGCGCACAGTATTAGACTTTCACTAAACTAGACTAATGAGATACTTTTTATGGATTTGAAACTGACAGGAAAAACAGTGTTAATAACGGGCGCTTCAATGGGTATAGGTGAGCATCTAGCCGATGTGTTTGCATCTGAAGGTGTGAATTTACACCTGACTGCTCGCAGCACGACTAAACTTGAGGAAATCCAAGCCCGTATCCAAACTACTCATGACGTCAAGGTAAGCTGTCATTTTGCTGATCTAACCCAAAGTGGTGCTTGTGAGGCACTGTCGCAGAGCGTGGGCAACGTTGACATTCTCATTAATAATGCAGGCGCTATTCCAAGTGGGACTTTATGGGACGTCGATGAAACCGCCTGGCGAAAAGGCTGGGATCTTAAAGTCATGGGGTACATCAACTTGTGCAGGTTGTTTTACCAAAAAATGCAGGCAGCGGGCAGCGGTGTCATTATCAACAACATTGGCAATGGTGGCGAAGTGTTTGATCCTAAATACATTGCTGGAACCACGGGAAATGCGAGCCTGATGGCCTTTACCCGGGCCCTTGGTGGCCATAGCTTAGACGATAATATACGTGTTATTGGAGTCAATCCTGGCCCGGTAAATACTGACCGCATATACAATATGCTCAAAAAACGTGCAGCAACTGACTTAGGTGATGCCAGTAGATTCACTGAATTAGAAGCAAACTACCCTCTGGGTCGCCCAGCTCACAAGCACGAAGTATCAGATTTAATTGTTTTCTTGTCGTCTTTTCGGTCTGGTTATACCTCGGGGTCTATCTTTACCGTTGATGGGGGCATCGCTTCACGGCGGTCTATCATTTGAAATCGTTAACAGTCAATCATACTGGTGACAGCTCAGGTGACAGCTCAGGTGACAACCCAGGTGACAGCTTAAAGCGCATTGGGATTTTGATTCCATCGTCAAACACTGTCCTTGAGCCACTGGCAGCGACCATGGTCTCCAATAAAGAGGCAACAGTGCATTTTTCTAGGCTGCAAGTGATTGACGTGACATTAAGTCAGAATTCGTGCGCGCAGTTCACCATGGAGAAACAAATCGAAGCAGCAAAATTACTCTGTGATGCGGGTGTCAGCAGTCTTGTATGGGGTGGTACGTCTGCTAGCTGGCTGGGTAGTGACCATGATGCAAGCTTGTGTGATTTGCTTGAAGATGCCACTGGCATTGCCTCTGGGAGTTGTATGCTTGAAATGAACCAACTTTTGGACGCATGCAATGCTAAAACCTTTGGTTTGGTGACTCCATACACGTCTGATGTTCAAAAACGTATCATTAAAAATTACACTTCTATGGGTTTTAAATGCCTGGCTGAGCAGCACTATGGTGGTGTCATCAGTAGTGAATTCGCTGCTATTGAGGAGCGTGTGATTGCACAAATGGTGCGTAATGTGGCTCAAAAAAAGCCTGATATTATTTTTATCATGTGCACCAACATGCGTGGAGCGAGGGTGGCTAAAGAGCTCAGTGATGAGATTGGGATACCAGTTTTTGACAGTGCTGCAGTCACATTGCAAGCCGGTCTGCGTTTGGCGAATGCGTTTGTTTGAGGTAGATCACAGTTTGTTAGTGCCAGTTAAATAATATATTCAAAGGGCAAAATCTGTTGACCAATTGGTCTATTTTTGTTAAACCATATAGTAGTTCCATCAACATTTTTTGGTAATTGCCTTGTGAAAATTACCGTGTAAATTAATCTAAGTTGATGCTTACCAATATTCAATTATCCTAATCTTAAAGGGTTAAGAAGATGACAATAATAAAATCTGGTTTAATTCAAATGGGCCTCAAAGGTGATACCAGCATGTCACCTGAGCAAATTAGAGACTTAATGCTAGAGGCCCATGGGCCTCTAATCGACCAAGCAGGAGAGGCGGGTGTACAAATACTTTGTTTTCAAGAAGTATTCACCCAACCTTACTTCTGCCCCAGTCAAGACAAGCGTTGGTACGCTGCGGCTGAACCTATCCCAAATGGTCATACCACCAATTTGATGTGCGAGTATGCTAAAAAATATCAGATGGTGATCATCGTACCCATCTATGAAGAAGCCATGCCTGGGGTCTATTACAACACCGCTGCGGTCATTGATGCTGATGGGACTTACCTTGGTAAATACCGCAAGACTCATATCCCTCATGTGGGTGGATTTTGGGAAAAGTTCTTCTTTAAGCCGGGTGCGTCAAACTGGCCAGTATTTGATACTGCCTATGGCAAAGTAGGTGTGTATATTTGCTATGACAGGCACTTCCCTGAGGGTTGGCGTGCTTTAGCCTTAAAAGGAGCTGAAATTATCTACAACCCTTCAGCCACAGTAGCAGGAATCTCTAAGTATTTATGGGAGCTTGAACAACCTGCATCGGCAGCGGCCAATGGAGTTTATATTGCAGCGATCAACCGTATAGGCACTGAAGCACCATGGGATATTGGCGAATTTTATGGATCTAGCTATTTTGTTAATCCCCGAGGTGTAATAGAAGCCCAAGCCAGTGCAACAGAAGATGAACTGTTGATTCATGACCTCGACATGGATATGGTGAGAGAAGTGCGTGATGGTTGGCAGTTCTTTCGCGACCGCCGCCCCGAAACTTATACCCCACTGACTGATTTGAACTAACTTGCAGTCAACTTTACATCTAATAATAATAAGGAGCATTTACATTGAATTCAGCCAGCGCAAGCACCGGCATTAACCATGTTGTTGAGGTTAAAGAGGTTTGTTTGGATTTCCCCACGAAGGAGGGCGTTGTTAAAGCCCTGTCAAACGTGGACCTTAACATCAATGCTGGCGAATTCGTGTCCTTTATTGGTCCGTCTGGGTGTGGTAAAACAACCCTCATGAGGGTATTAGCTGATTTGGAACAACCCACCAGTGGCTCTGTATTAGTCAATGGTATGTCGCCTGCTGAGGCCCGCAAACAAAGAGCTTATGGCTATGTATTTCAAGCCCCAGCGCTATTGCCTTGGCGCACGGTACAAGACAATGTTTTGCTACCGTTAGAAATCATGGGTTATGAGAGTGGCCAGCGTCAACAACTGGCGCAGGAATATTTGCAGTTGGTTAATTTATCTGGTTTCGAAGACAAGTACCCTTGGCAGCTCTCTGGGGGTATGCAGCAGCGAGTTTCTATTGCCCGTGCCCTTGTTATCGAGCCTCAATTGTTATTTATGGATGAACCCTTTGGTGCTCTTGATGAGATCACCAGAGACCATTTAAACGACCAATTATTGCGCTTATGGCAACAAACCCAAAAAACCGTTGTATTTGTGACCCACTCTATTCCAGAGGCAGTATTCTTATCCAGCCGTATTGTGGTGATGTCGCCAAGGCCTGGTCGTATCATCGATATTATTGATTGTAATTTACCTGCTGACAGAACCTTAGACATAAGAGAGTCCCCTGAATTTTTAGCCATTGCACAACGTGTGCGGGCTGGGCTAGCTGCAGGGCATAGTTATGACGACTAAAGTGTCTGCCCCAGCGAAGATTCAACTAGGGCGCACGCCCAGTTCTACCATTCCTGTGCTCACGGTCATACTCGCTATCATCATGATTTGGTATGCAGGTGCGGTGCACCTTAATAGTGATCAGATTATTGACCGTTACGAAAAGAAGGGCATAGACTGGAGTTTAGTTCAGCTAGCCAATGATAGTTGGAATATGAAGCGCGCTGTTTTGCCGTCGCCACACCAAGTTCTAATGGAACTCAAAGCCACGATCATTGACAAAAATGTCACTTCCAAAAGAAGTTTAATCTACCACGCTGGCATTACCTTATCGTCTACCTTAGTGGGATTTTTATTGGGTGCTAGTTTAGGCATTGGTTTAGCTGTTGGCATTGTTTATGTTGAAACCTTGGACAAAAGTCTGATGCCCTGGATTATAACCTCACAGACCATTCCTATATTGGCTCTTGCACCCATGGTTATTGTGGTGTTTGGAGCTATGGGTATTAGTGGGTTGCTACCCAAAGCACTGATATCTATGTACTTATGCTTCTTTCCTGTTGCGGTGGGTATGGTTAAAGGCTTACGCTCGCCCCAGCCCATGCTAGTCGATTTGTTAGACACCTACAGTGCCAGTAAATGGCAGGTATTTTGGCGCTTACGACTTCCTTCTGCAGTGCCATTCTTGTTCGCCAGCCTCAAAGTAGCCATTGCCTTAAGTTTAGTTGGAGCTATAGTGGCCGAATTACCCACCGGTGGGCAAGCGGGCTTAGGGGCGCGTTTACTGTCTGGTTCTTATTATGGACAAACTAATCTCATATGGGCCTCACTCATTGCTGCTGCAGTCATGTCGGCCAGCCTGGTCTCTATCCTTGGCTTGATTGAGCGCAAAGTATGCTATCGGCTCGCTGGTGGGCAGGAGGTTAGTAATGAACTCTAGTTCAATGCTACATCGTTTTGGTTCTGCCAGCGCCTTAGCACTGGTGCTCACATTGTTGGCATTATGGTTACCGTGGGCAACTAGTTCTGCTGAAATGGCCAATGTGAACGCTTGGCAGCAAGCTAACTGGTTGACCTTGTTGGTGACGGTAGCACTGTGCGCTTTGGCAGGGGTTGTCGTTGTGAATCAATTATTACCCCGGGCTTTATTAGTCACAGCATTAACTTTGCTGGCCCTTTGGCAAGTCACAAGTATTGTTAAGCATACTGAACTGGCGGGGCAAACACAGTTGGGTTTTTGGCTATTGGTCATTGCAATAGGCTTTTGTGTTTGGACCAGTATGAAATTTTTAACGGCGATTAGGCTCTTTGATAGCAAAGTGCAAGGTGTGATTAACTTGATGATTCCAGCGCTATTAGGCGCATGGTTCATCAGTTTATGGGAGCTTGCAACCATAGGCTTTGCGATTCCTCATGTTCTGCTACCTGCGCCTAGTCTGGTCGGAGAAGCGATTACTTCATCAATCCCCACATTGGCTGCAGACTTTAATCAAACAATAATTAAAGCGGTTATTCCAGGCTTTTTATTGGGTAATTTTGTTGGTTTTAGTGTGGCTGTTGTGGCTGATAAAATTCCCTTTTTACGGCGTGGTTTACTGCCGGTGGGTAATTTAGTTAGTGCCATTCCAATAGTGGGTATCGCACCCATCATGGTCATGTGGTTTGGTTTTGATTGGCATTCTAAAGTGGCGGTAGTAGTTATTATGACCTTTTTTCCAATGCTGGTTAACACGATTGCGGGGCTGGGCCAATCAGATGCTATGGAAAAAGACTTACTGCGTTCCTACGGCGCCAGTTACTGGCAAAGCTTCTTTAAGCTGAGGTTACCTAACGCACTGCCATTTATTTTTAACGCATTGAAAATAAACTCAACTCTAGCCTTAATTGGAGCCATTGTAGCTGAGTTTTTTGGCACCCCGATTGTGGGTATGGGGTTCCGTATATCTATCGAAGTGGGGCGTATGAATATTGAAATGGTTTGGGCAACGATCGCCGTTGCAGCTTTAGCTGGCTCAAGCTTTTATGGCTTGCTGGCTTTGTTAGAAAGACGCGTGACTTTTTGGCATGCGTCCTTCAGGAAAGTCCATCACTAATTGGCATTTTGTGTGTGTAGACATGGATGACTATTAATTTTTTTTTGGAGTAGTATTTATAAACTGTTGGAGTTCGAATAATGAAAAATAAATATAATATTAGTAGCTTAATTGTTGGATTTACTATGGCTGCATCAAGCAGCTTAGCATTTGCAGCAGATGACGTAACACTGCAGCTGAAGTGGGTGACTCAAGCCCAGTTTGCTGGCTACTTTGTAGCCCAAGATCAAGGCTTTTATGAGGCAGAAAATCTTAATGTAACGATTAACCCAGGTGGACCAGATGTGTCCCCACCTCAGGTAATTGCCGGTGGTGGTGCAGATGTCGTGATTGACTGGATGCCATCAGCCCTAGCCTCTAGGGAAAAAGGTTTAGCATTGGTCAATATTGCCCAGCCTTTTAAAAGCTCAGGCATGATGCTCACGTGTCGCAAAGATAGTGGCATCACTTCACCAGCTGACCTATCAGATAAAACCTTAGGAGTTTGGTTTTATGGCAACGAGTACCCATTCTTAAGCTGGATGAGCAAACTAGGTTTGGCTACCGACGGCAGTGCTGGTGGAGTTAGTGTTTTAAGGCAAGGCTTTAACGTAGATCCCATTTTGCAAAAACAAGCTGAATGTGTCTCCACTATGACTTATAACGAGTACTGGCAGATTATTGATGCCGGCTTGGATGCTGATGAACTGGTCAATTTCAAGTACGAAGAACAAGGGGTAGCAACCTTAGAAGATGGTTTGTATGTGCTTGAAAAGAACCTTGCAGACGCAGCCTTCGTTGATAAAATGGCTCGTTTCGTTCGCGCCTCCATGAAGGGTTGGGAATGGGCCAGGGCTAATTCTGATGCTGCTGCTGATATCGTGCTAGAAAACGATCAGACGGGTGCACAAACAGAAGAGCACCAGCGACGCATGATGGCTGAAGTTAATAAACTCACCACCAATGGCGGTAAGTTATCTACATCTGACTATCAGCGCACGGTTGAAACACTTATGAATGGTGGTTCTGATCCAGTGATCTCCTCTGTACCCAAAGGTGCTTGGACTCACAAAGTTTGGGATGCTGCGTTTTAATTCACTGTTTTTATAAACGACCCGCGGTGGCCCTTAAAGTAATCACTTTAAGGGCCACCACAACAACCTATAATAAAATAATGTTTTACCAAAAGGTCAATAAGTTGTTGACCATTTGGTAAAACATTGGTAAACATATACCTACAGTAATGCTTAAACTATTTTTAGTGGGCATTATTTAAACAATAAAAAGAATCTAATCGGTTAAAGCGTAAGTCTAATGCCGGTACTAAAGATTAAGGAGACCTACTATGTCCTTACTAATAAAAGGTGGCACCGTTGTCACTGCAGATCAAAGCTTTTTGGCTGATGTTTATTGTGTTGATGGCAAAATAGCCCAAGTGGGTTTAGGGCTAACCGTGCCTGCTGATACAGAAGTCATCGATGCTTCTGAGCAATATGTGATGCCTGGTGGCATCGACCCACACACACATATGCAACTTCCGTTTATGGGCACTGTAGCCAGTGAAGACTTTTACTCAGGCACTGCTGCTGGACTTGCTGGTGGCACCACTTGCATTATTGATTTTGTGATTCCAGCACCGGGAACTTCGCTCATGTCAGCATTTCACCAATGGCGTGAATGGGCTGAGAAGTCAGTGTCTGATTATGCCTTTCATGTGGCAGTCACTTGGTGGGATGACAGTGTAGCAGCGGACATGGAGACCTTAGTTAAAGAACATGGTGTGAATAGCTTTAAGCATTTTATGGCTTACAAAGGCGCCATCATGGCAAACGACGAAATTTTAGTGAACAGCTTTAGCAAAGCTTGGGAATTAGGTGCATTGCCTACGGTGCACGCAGAAAATGGCGAGCTTGTGTACCAGCTGCAGAAAAAATTGTTAGCGATGGGCATAACTGGCCCAGAAGGTCATCCACAGTCGCGGCCTCCAGAAGTAGAAGGTGAAGCAGCTAATCGTGCGATTCGTATTGCTCAAGCATTAAAGACGCCAGTTTATTTGGTGCATGTATCTGCTGAAGAGTCTTTAGAAGCAGTCACGCGGGCACGTAGTGAAGGTCAGCGAGTGTTTGGTGAAGTCTTGGCAGGCCATCTTTTAATTGACGAGTCGGTGTACAGAAATAAAGATTTTGATGTGGCAGCTGCGCATGTTATGAGCCCTCCTTTTAGGCCTAAAAAAGCCCAAGACGCTCTATGGAAAGGGTTGCAGTCAGGTAACTTGCAAACCACGGCCACAGATCATTGTTGCTTCTGTGCAGATCAAAAAGCAGCGGGTAAAGATGACTTTACTAAAATTCCAAACGGCACAGCGGGCATAGAAAATCGCATGGAGGTGTTATGGAACGCTGGCGTTAATACGGGGCGTTTAACCATGAATGAGTTTGTTAAAGTGACCTCTACCAATGCAGCGCAAATTTTCAATATGTACCCACGCAAGGGTGCGATCGCTGCCGGCTCAGATGCAGACATTGTGGTTTGGGATCCCAAAGGCAAAAAAACAATTTCTGCCAAAACCCATCATCAAAATATAGATTACAACATTTTTGAAGGTATGGAAGTGACAGGCATTCCCTCTCATACCATCAGTCAGGGCAAGTTGGTGTATTGCAACGGCAAACTCACTGTTGAACGTGGGGCAGGCAATTACATCAAACGGCCGCCATTTGCGCCTTACTTTGACGCTATAGGCAAGATGCGTGATCTAGATCCGCCATTTTCTATTGACCGTGAAAACTAGATAAAAAGATGAGTATAAGTTAATGATAAGGCCTCCACTGCGCTGCCTAATAGGGGCGTTTTGGCTGAATTTTGTCCAAGTATTAGAAAAATAAAACTGAGGATCATTATTGTGACTACTTTGAGTTCCAACAGCTCTGAGCCATCTGTGCTGACAGGGCAACGCTTAAGTGAAGCAGACTATCAGACCAACTTTGCTGATATTCATACCCCATTGGATGCCCGTAGCGCTATTGTAGAGGCAGACCGGTGCTATAACTGTTATGGGGCACCCTGTCAGACGGCATGCCCCACGGGCATCGATGTGGCCAGTTTTATCCGCATGATCAGCCAAAATAATGCAGTTGGGGCAGCAGGAAAAATTCTGTCTGAAAATATTATGGGAGGCACCTGCGCTAGGGCTTGTCCAGTGGAAACTTTATGTGAAGATGCTTGTGTTAGACACGCGGAAGGTGACCAACCAATAAAGATTGGTTTGTTACAAAGGTTTGCGACTGATCGAGCGAGCGAATTAGGTGCTCAGTTCTTTACCCGTGAAGCTGCAACGGGATGCACTGTGGCTGTTGTTGGTGCTGGGCCCGCAGGATTATCCTGCGCTCACCGGTTAGCAACTTTGGGTCATGAGGTGGTTATTTATGAGGCTTTAGAAAAGTCTGGAGGCCTCAACGAATATGGTCTTGCTGCCTATAAAATGACTGAAGATTATGCCCAGCAAGAAGTTAAAGATATTCTGTCCATTGGTGGCATTAAGGTCAAACATGGCATCAGGGTGGGTCAAGACGTCAGTTTTGCAGAACTACAAACTAATTACGACGCCGTGTTTATGGGTGTGGGTTTAGGGGCTAATAAAGACATAAACTTAGATGGAGAAGAGGCGCCAGGAGTGATCAATGCGGTGGATTATATTCACCAATTACGCCAGTCTAACGACGTGGGGCAATTGCCTGTCGGCCAAAATGTAGTGGTGATTGGTGGTGGTATGACCGCTATTGATATTGCTATCCAAACTAAACGCCTTGGCGCACCCAATGTCACCATGGCATATAGGCGCGGTAAACAACACATGAATGCCAGCCTTGAGGAGCAAGAATTTGCGCTCAGCGAAGGGGTGCACATCGCCCACTGGGCCCAACCAATCAGTTTGATTGTTGAACAGGGGGCCATTACCGGGGTTGAGTTTAAGATGGCCAATAATGAGAGTGGGCAAACTTACATCACGCCCGCTGATATGCTTTTTAAGGCTATTGGACAAAATTTAGCTGCCATTAATATGGGCACCATCGAATTTGTCAAAAGTCATGGTAAATATGAAGTAGATCAAGATTTACGCACATCTCAACCTGGCATTTGGGCGGGTGGTGACTGTGTGGCTGGTAATGACGGCTTAGCTGTCAGTGCGGTGCAAGATGGCAAACTTGCTGCCTTGTCCATTCATCACACATTAACCCAAAGCTGAATATAAAGGAGTCGATTATGATTGACCTAAAATCTAATTTCATTGGCATTCAAACCCCTAATCCTTTTTGGCTAGCATCGGCCCCACCTACAGACAAAGCCTACAACATAAACCGCGCGTTTGAAGCTGGCTGGGGTGGAGTCATGTGGAAAACTTTAGGCGAAGCAGGTCTGCCTTTAGTTAATGTAAGTGGCCCTCGTTATGGCGCATGGCATGGTAAAGATCGTTCCTTAATGGGCTTTAACAATATTGAGTTGATTACCGATCGAGATTTGGAAGTTAACTTGGCAGAAATTATCCAAGTTAAAAAAGATTGGCCTGATCGTGGGGTGGTGGTGTCACTTATGGTGCCATGTGAGGAGCAAGCTTGGAAAGATATTTTGATGCGGGTGGAAGACACAGGCGCAGATGGTATTGAATTGAATTTTGGCTGTCCACACGGCATGTCAGAACGAGGTATGGGTGCAGCGGTTGGCCAAGTGCCTGAATATGTGGAAATGGTGGCGGCTTGGTGCAAACAATACTCCGATTTGCCGACCATAGTGAAACTCACACCTAATATTACTGACATTCGAACTGCAGCCAGAGGCGCTGTGCGCGGTGGCGCTGATGCAGTTTCATTGATTAATACCATTAACTCTGTCATGGGTGTTGATCTTGAGCAGATGAAGATGTCACCGTCAGTAGGCTCGCAAGGGTCTCATGGCGGCTATTGTGGGCCAGCAGTTAAACCCATTGCTTTGCATATGTTAAGTGAAATAGCGCGTGATGCTGATTGTAAAAACATCCCTATTTCTGGCATTGGTGGCATTAGTAATTGGCGTGATGCCGCTGAATTTATGGCTTTGGGTGCGTCTAATGTGCAGGTTTGTACAGCCGTAATGACTTACGGTTTTCGTATTGTTGAAGATATGATTGATGGTTTAAGCCGTTACTTAGCTGAGCAAAAAATTAATTCAGTAGATGAACTAATTGGTGCCGCAGTGCCCAGTGTAACCTCTTGGAATCAGCTGGATTTAAACTATGTTGCAAAAGCTCAAATAGATCAGGATTCCTGTATTAAATGCGGTCGTTGCCATATTGTTTGTGAGGACACTTCACATCAGGCAATCAGCACCGAAATTGATGGTGTGCGTGGTTTTGAGGTGAGGGATGAAGATTGTGTAGGCTGTAACCTATGCGTAGTGGTCTGCCCTGTTGAAAACTGCATCACTTTGCGTGAACTTGATACCCATGAGATGGATGCTCGGACAGGTGAAAGAGTGAGTGGGGATTACCAAAACTGGTCTCATCATCCCAATAACACAGTGGCCTAGTTGTCATAGTTGGCTTAGTTGGCACTAATAGTGGATGCAGCAATCAATAATAAAAGGAACAATGCAATGTCTAATATGAGCATAAACGGGCAAAGACTATGGGACAGCCTCATGGAAATGGCCAAAATTGGTGCAACTGAAAAAGGTGGTTGTTGCCGCCTTGCCTTAACCGATTTAGACAAACAGTCTCGAGATCTTTTTGTGAGTTGGTGTGAAACGGAAGGCTGCAGTATAAAAGTTGATCAGATGGGCAATATATTTGCTCGTCGTGAGGGTAGTGACCCCAACATGGGTGCAGTAGTTATGGGTAGTCACTTAGACACACAGCCCACGGGTGGAAAATTTGATGGTGTCTATGGTGTTTTGGCAGGACTAGAAGTGATCCGCAGTCTCAATGATCAAAACATCACCACTCAAGCCCCCATTGAAGCGAGTGTGTGGACCAACGAAGAAGGCTCGCGTTTTGCACCTGCTATGGTGGCCTCTGGTGTGTTTGCTGGGGTCTTTGATCTGGAGTATGGATTAAGTCGTGCAGACCTAGATGGCTTAACCATGGGTGAGGAACTCAAGCGCATTGGTTATGATGGCAAAGAGCCTATGGGTGAGCGCCCTATAAAAGCCTTTTTTGAAGCGCACATAGAGCAAGGCCCGATACTTGAGCATGAAGACCTCACCATTGGTGTGGTCACTGACGCCCAAGGCCAACGGTGGTATGAAGTGACCCTAACGGGCCAAGAGTCTCATGCTGGGCCAACGCCCATGAAAACCCGCAAAGATGCATTGGTGGGTGCTGCAAAAATGATTACCCTAGTGAATGACATAGGCCTTAAATATGCACCTTTGGCCTGTTCTACAGTGGGTTTGATCCAATCTTTTCCCAACTCGCGCAACGTTATACCAGGGCAAGTATTTTTTACCATAGATATTCGTCATCCAGATGATGCGACTTTATCGGCCATGGATAAAGAGTTGAGAGAAGGCTGTGCTGCCATTATTGCCAGCCAAGGTTTAACCATGGAATTTGAACAAATTTGGTATTCACCTCCCGTTCCATTTAACCTTTCATGTGTGGAATCAGTGCGCCAAGCTGCAGTAAATTTAGGTTATAGTCATTGTGATATCGTCAGTGGTGCCGGCCATGATGCCTGTTATATCTCTCGTGTTGCGCCAACGGCCATGGTGTTTGTGCCGTGTAAGGATGGTATAAGCCATAACGAGCTAGAAGACGCTAAGCAAGAGCACCTCACAGCGGGGTGTAATGTATTATTTCAGGCTGTGTTAAATCAAGCGATGTAGTTGCCCAAGGTGTTTTTAAGGTGTTTAAGTTGCCTAAGGGGTTTAAAGTCGTTGCCGTGCAAGGCACTTAGTGTGGCCTCAGTATGGTGATTACTTGGGCTACCTCAAAGTAATTCACTCGTATGAATCAAACCTTCTTCAAACGGCTAAAAATAGGCAGTGTAACGCTCAAATTTAATGCCTGAACCATTTATAGGCCTAGGCAATACAGGGCTTGCATTCGATTCAACACTGCGCATAATGAACGCCATTCAATGAGCCACACATGGGCTTAATTTAAGCCATTTTTAATACTCAAATTGGCGTAACTCAATACCTTTGGATCTTTATGCGCCCCACTGACCGCACTGGCCTTGCCATTATCCTTAGCCTTGTCGCTTTGATGTTGTTTGACGCCATGGGATTAATCATTAAACACCTCTCAGTCAGCTATTCAGCCGCTGAGCTATCGGCTTGGCGCAATTTATTTGGGCTGATTCCATCTATTATTGCGCTTTGGACATCAAGTGTGTGGCACAAGAAGGGCAGACGTCTGAAAATACGTCAATGGAAGCTAGCCCTTTTAAGGGGTGCTGTGGTGACCATGGCGCAGCTTTCCTTTTATATGGCCCTAGGGTTAATGGCGTTTGCTACGGCATCGACCATCACCTATGCAAGCGCATTATTTACTACGGCATTGGCGATTCCTATTTTAGGTGAGCGGGTTGGCTGGGTGCGATGGTGTGCTGTTTTAGTGGGTTTTGTGGGTGTAGTGATGGTAATTAAACCCACGGGAGAAGCTTTCAATCTGTATGCGCTTTTGCCTTTGGCTGCGGCAGCATTCTATGCCTTAGTGGGGGTTACAGCACGCTTATTTGATGACGATGTTTCAAGCCCATTAGTTAACCTGTATGCGTCTATTACGTCAGTCATTGGAGCCACTTCGATCGCCTACTTTTGGGGTGGTTTTACGCCCGTAGCTTCGGCTAACGACATGGGCTGGATCATGTTAATGGGGATGTTGGGGGGGACAGCGGTTTTATTTTTAGTGGTGAGTTACCGTATGACTGAACAAAGTAACTTAGCTCCCTTTAGTTATTTTGGTATCCCCCTCGCATTCGTTTTAGGATGGTTTTTCTTTGACGAAGCACCGTGGAGCACTTTATTTCCTGGAGCATTGCTAATCGCATGTGGTGGGTTGATGATTGTTTGGCGAGAAAGATCACGCTCTAAACCTGTACCTAAACTGCATCAGTGAGTCTTGCTCCGCCAAAAATAATTCTATCAATCAGTTCTTTGAAGCAAGTCCTGTAAAACAAGTCCTTTACAAGCATTTCAAAACACATGTGCATGTGCTAATAGTAAAACTCTATGGTAGAGACAGAAACATCAGCTGTAAAGTCACGACC
>Ga0209384_1000355_pt1 | contig 30554 bp, 33 predicted proteins | sample CoawatmetaG05DNA_FD_187511 | JGI IMG/M metagenome (GOLD analysis project Ga0209384, IMG submission 187511) | Marine microbial communities from the West Antarctic Peninsula - Coastal water metaG058-DNA (SPAdes) (version 2) | ecosystem: Environmental > Aquatic > Marine > Coastal ... | reverse complement strand
CATATGTGAATGCATTACCAATCACACCTGAACCAACTTGGAATTTCCAAAGTTCTTTACCGCTTTTCGCGTCAAGAGCTTTGAACCAACGATCTAAAGTACCGTAGAAAACTAAGTCTGAAGCAGTAGTTAAAGCACCACCCCAAGCAGAGAATTTCTCTTTGTTGTACCAAACTTTTTTGTTAGTCATTGGATCATAAGCAGCAAAACCGCCCATTACGCCATCAGGACCAGCAAACATAGTTAAAGTAGCACCAACCCAAGGTTGACCAGCAACATACTTAGACTCAACTGGTTCGTATGTCATACATACGTGGTTAAGTGGTGAGTACATTAGGCCAGTTTTAGGTGAGTACGCAGCAGGCTGTTGATCTTTAGTACCAAGAGCAGCTGGACATGTACCTTTAGTGTTGTAATCTTGGTGAGTAGAATGCTCAGCAAGTTTGTTAGGTATACCAGATTCCATATCGACATCTGTAGCCCAATTAACAAACGGATGCACTTTCTCAGCAGCAACTAAAGTACCTGTAGCTGCAACCCAAGTGTAAGCAAAACCATTTCTGTCATGATGCCATGCATATGTTTTTCCACCTTTGTCAAACAAGATAACTTCGTTAATACCGTCATAATCCCATTCGTCATGTGGAGTCATTTGCATGCCCCAACGAGCCATACCTGTATCTAAATCACGAGCAAAAACAGTCATAGACCATTTGTTGTCACCTGGACGTACGTCTGGGTTCCAAACTGATGGATTACCTGTACCGTAGTACACTAAGTTTGTTTTTGCATCATACGGCCACCAGCCCCATGTAGAGCCACCACCATGTTGCCAACCATCTTTAACAGCTTGTGGTTTCAACCATGTTTTAAGACCTAAATCCGCAACGCCACCTTGAAGTTGGCTATTTGGAATCTTTTTGAAAGAACCGCCTTGCTTATTCCCACCGTTAACATCTTCATAACTTGATAGGTTTGAGTAAAGTGGTGTATCTTTATTAAAGTCAGCACCGATTAAAACATCTGCATCAGAACCTGTACTCATAGCTTTCCAAGCTAAAGAACCGTCTTCAATGTTATAAGCTGCGATAAAGCAACGAACACCAAATTCAGCACCTGAACAACCAGTAAGTACTTTATCTTTAATTACGTGAGGTGCGTTAGTGTTTGTAGCTCCAACTTTAGGATCTGTATTTGATACATCCCAAACTTTAGCGCCAGTTTTAGCGTCAAGCGCTACTAACATACCGTCATTTTGTTGTAAGAAGATTTTACCATTACCATAACCAAGACCACGATTAACGTTATCGCAACATAGAACTGCTTGAACGCTAGGATCCTGTTTAGGGAAGTAAGACCATACAACTTTTTGGTTATTGTTAAGATCTAAAGCATATACATTATTTGGAAATGCTGTATGAACATAAAGCATGTTACCAATAATGAGCGGTGAACCTTCATGTCCACGGTTTACACCAGTAGATAGAGTCCATGCTGCTTTAAGGTTTTTAACGTTACCTTTGTTGATTTGAGTAAGCTTAGAGTGAGCTTGGTTATCGTGCTGACCACGTGGGTGAGCCCAATTACTTGAATCGCTCATAGCTTTTTCTTGGTCAGCTGCAGCTGAAGCAACCATTGGCATAGCCAATGCAGCAGCAGTTACAAATCCAAGTGCTAGTTTGATTTTATTTAATTGCATTTTTTAAATCTCCATAGTTTTAACTAAGGGTTTTAAGAAAAGCAAACACTTCTCTTATCTTCGAGAAACAGTGTTTCAAATAAATAAGAAATTTGTTTACTTGTAGTACTGAAAATTCAGCACTTGAAGAAGACTTTATACCTCTAAAAATTGAATTGCAACAGTTTTGTTACAAATTTATTACATTTACTGATTTATTTTACTTATCAATATATTAGGTTAATTAGAGTAAAAAAGTTTGATAGATTTGATAGAATTAAAGACTAAACTTTATTTACTAGTTGTAGTTGCCTTATACAAACCAAGGACCAAATCATAATATGTCAGACTTTAGCCAAAAAACACTGTTTCCTGAAATAGAACCATACAATACAACACATATAAAATGTGGTGATATACATAAGGTCTATGTTGAGGAATCTGGAAATCCTAATGGGCAGCCAATCCTATTTTTACATGGTGGCCCTGGAGGCGGTTGTGGTGAAAAACAAAGGCGATTTTTTGACCCAAAACATTATCGTATTGTACTATTCGATCAAAGAGGGTGCGGTAAAAGTGAGCCCCTAGGAGAGACAGCTCAAAATACTACAGATGACCTTATTGATGATATTGAAACAATTAGGAAACATTTAGATATTTCTAAATGGATTATTTTTGGTGGGTCATGGGGGAGCACATTAGCATTAGCCTATGCGATGCAAAAACCAGGATTAATCGCTGGCTTAATACTTCGAGGTATTTTTTTAAGTCGAACGAAAGAACTTGAATGGTTTTTAAATGAAGTAAATCAATTTTTTCCTGAACTTCATCAAAATTTACTTAACCACAAAAAAAACATCCATAACAAAAATTTAGTGGAGAAGTACACCGAATTAGTTTTTAATGAGCAAGATAAAAAATCTGCAAAAGAAGCGGCTATCTCGTGGAATCATTTTGAAGGTAGTATTTTAAAATTAATACCTGAACATTCAAGAGAAAACTCAGGATCAATAGATGAAGATTTTGAACTTGCAAGAGCAAAAGTACAACTACATTACATAATTAATAAATGCTTCATTGATGGCGATAATATTCTTAACGAGTCAGCTGCTTTCTTAAATGAAACACCAGTAATAATTGTTCAAGGTCGTTATGACATGGTTTGCCCACCAAAAACAGCATTTGAGCTACATCAAAAATTACCACAAAGTGAGTTAATAATGATTCCAGATGCTGGACATTCTGCCTCAGAAGCTGGAACCCTATCGGCTTTAATTTATGCTACCGAGAAATTTAAAGCCCTTTAATGAAATTTACTTATCTTTGGCTCATACACCTATTTAAATCTTTAAAAAGGTATCGGAGGGCTACTTACTTTACCCTAATGGAATTATTTGATGGATGCCATCGACATAATTTTATGGCCTTAAATGCCTCAATATCTTTTTTTACTCTATTTGCAATGGTACCGCTTATACTTTTGATTTTTTTCTTTCTCAGTCAATGGTTAACAAACTCAGCCTTCGCTTTAGCAGAGCTTGAAACAGTCACCTCACATCTTCTCCCTCAAATAAACCATAAACTGATGAGGGAAGTTATCAATTTTTCATCCTCGGAGTTAGGGTGGGGAATTTTTTTAATTATTATTTTATTTTTAGCTGCCACTCCCTTAACCGCCTCGCTAAGGTCAAGCTTCATAGTTATCCTTGGTTTAGCTAAAAGTAAAAAATTCTTTAAAAATAAATTTAAAGATATTTTTGCCGTTCTAGCAATCATGATTTTATTTTGTGCCTATATCTTTATCAATATATACCTAACTAAAGCTACTACTTATCTTGATGGCTATATCCCAGTTATCGAAGTAAGTTTTCTTGCATCATTTTTATCGTTCATAACTATGATCATAGTTATTACAGGATTTTTTCAGTTTTATATGCCTATAAAAATTAAAAAAAGACACCTAATAATTGGGAGCATATTAACAACTGTATGTTGGTATTTTCTAATTAATGCATTTGATTTCTTTATAAGTATGAGTCAATCATATGGACTTTTCTACGGCAGCTTAAGGAATTTATTTATCTCACTAATATGGCTATATTTAAATACTGGTGCACTCCTGATTGGCGCAGAACTTATTGCTGCACTTCATAAGCAGGATTTATTATTATTAAAACAAATTTTTATCATCAAAAATATTCATCGTCATCCGATCATCAAAGATTTAATGAGAATTTATGGGAGCAAGTACAAAAAAGAGAAAGTTATTTTTAGCACTGGGGAGCAAGATTTTAAATTGTACTTTGTGATTGAGGGAGAAGTTACGATATTAAAAAATAATAAAATTATAGAAATAATTCAAGCTGGTGAGTACTTTGGAGAAGACTCTTTATTAAGTAGACTTCCAAGGGTGAATAAAGCAGTCGTCTCTTCAGATTGGTGTCGAATTATTACTGCCAATGAACTTCATATTAAAAAAATATTGACTGAAGATCCTGAGGTGGCAATGAGGTTCTTAAATCACTTAGCAAAAACAGTGCGCTCATTGTAAAGAAGGTCTTAGGTCAAAGGCTATACAAATTCTTTCTTCTCTAGATTCAAACGGAATGGTTCGATGAAAAACCGATGAAGGAAAAAAGATAACATCTCCATCTTCTGGAAGAATAATTTTTTTTGGAAACTCTTGATGTAACTTAGGGTAATCATCTCCGTCGGTACTTAATTCTATTGCGCCTTCATTTCTATTTTTGGTTTTTTTTGGGATTGATAAATATACCGCCCCGCTTAACCACCCATCTTCATGGATATGGGAAGTTAAATGCCCGCCTGACTGCATCCTAACAAACCACGAACTACTGAAAACATAGTTTTTGGGAAATGAATTTATAAATTCACAATGCTTACCCTTATGTTTATCATAATATTTTTTGATTACCTTCTTCAATGCAATCTCCAGCGCCCTAAAAGAAGCCTCTGATCTTTTGAATAAATTTCCAGAAGATTGGGTGCCAGAAAATAATCGACTTTGCTTTCGCTCTGCAATTTCTGAAGTTTTGATATCATAAAGAAGTTGATTTTTTAATTTTTCATCTTCGGCCAATAACTCTTCAACTTTTTCATGCGCAACTAGCTCCAATGGATTTGGGCAAAAATTATAACTATCTTTAATTTTAAAATTTTGGGAGTAGTGCTTTGATAATGTTGCAAGAAAAGGCGAACAGTTTTTCTTTTTAATTACTACCGATAATTTTTCTTTAAACTCATTAAACTTTTCTAGTTTATACATACAATATAAAACACGCTCTTCCCAATCCTCAAAACCTGAGGCTTCAAAGTACTTAATTGCATCATCAAATTCTTTATTATCATAAAGGAAAATTGCTAACTGATAATTGGCCCTAGGATGACTTGGGTTAACTTTTACAGCCATTCTTAAAAATTGATTAGCCTCTTCAATTTTCCCTTCATGCCAAAGTGCATCACCTAAGTCAGAATAAAATTCAGCCTCGCCAGATCCAACCTTAATTGCTCGCCTGTAATACTTAATCGCTAGCGATAAATTTCCTTGATTTCTATAAGCAGATGCTAGATTATAATTACCCCTTCCATCCTCATGTATAGATAAAGATTGTATAAATAATTCAATTGCTTGATCAAGGTCCCCCTGTAATTGCTTAATAGTTCCTATATTCGCTATTGCTTCATAAAAACCAGGTTGAATATTTACTGCTTTCTCATAAGCGTCAATTGCTTCTTTATTCTTATTTTGGCTTTGTAAGACAATTCCTAAGTTAAAAAATGCTTCTACAAAATTTGGTTTAATCTTAATTGCTTTTTTATAATAAATTACTGCATCATCACTTTTTTTCAAAGCATAAAGCATTGCCCCTAAATTTAAATTTAATTCAGGTATTTCTGGGTTAATAGTTAGGGCAGATTTATAAGCTAATGCTGCTTCAGAGAATAACCCCAATTTTTCAAGACTCACCCCTAAAATATTATGTAAAATAATTTCTTTTGGGTGATCTTTAATCAAAGATTGAGCTTTCTGAATTACATCCTTGTCACTTCCTGCTTGATGGAGGGAAAGAAGCTTCTGAACTTCGCTTTGTGACAACGCTTTCATTAAATATTCCTTGTTACCTATATTTTTAATAAATATTAATAAGCTAAATGACGTTAAATAAAAAACAAGTTAGCTTAGCAATGGTAAAATACTACTATATTTTTAACAATAAACTCGAAAGTCAATAAAACATGTTGAATCCTACAGCTATAGAGCTCATTGGTGCAGCTTTATTTTTAACTGCAATTATTCATACTTTTTCAACTAAATATTTTGAGCATCTTGCGCACTCAAACCCTAAGTACTCAGGGTTACTTCATTTCCTAGGGGAAATAGAAGTTGTATTCGGTTTTTGGGCGATGATTCTCGTATTATTCATGTTTTCCATTGACGGAAAAGATCAGGCTGTTGATTTTGTTCAATCTAGAAACTTTACAGAACCTATGTTTGTTTTTGTCATTATGGTTATTGCAGGAACCCGTCCTATTTTAATTCTTTCGGAAAAAATAGTTTTATTTTTTTCCAGGCTTTTGCCAATTAAAAAAGAGGTGGCAATTTATGCGCTGCTTCTAAGTCTAGTACCTCTCTTAGGTTCTTTTATTACTGAGCCAGCTGCTATGACCCTTGCAGCTATGCTGTTAGGCAGAAATTACTTTGGCAAGGAAGTCAGTAATAAATTCAAATATGCAACGCTGGGAGTCTTATTTGTCAATATATCTATCGGTGGGACATTAACACCTTTCGCAGCTCCGCCAGTTTTAATGGTCAGCAATACTTGGAATTGGGATTTATGGTTTATGATTTCAAATTTTGGTTGGCGATCTGCAATTGCAGTGCTTATAAATACAATAGGTATTGTATTTATTTTTAAAGAAAACTTAAATAAAATAACCTTCAACGCAAGTAGTAAAGAAAACATGCCATTTCCAATTATTTTTATACACCTTATTTTCTTGTTTGGCGTCGTATATTTTGCTCATTATGCTGCATTCTTCATGTCTCTCTTTTTGTTTTTTCTTGGGTTTACCTCTGCCTATAAAAAGTATCAAAATGAACTCATTTTAAAAGAAGCTCTCCTGGTTGCTTTCTTTCTTGCGGGACTAGTTGTTTTGGGTTCTATGCAAGCATGGTGGCTAAAGCCAGTTCTCCTCTCAATGAATTCATCAGAGGTTTTCTATGGTGCCACTATATTGACTGCCTTTACAGATAATGCCGCACTTACTTACTTAGGCTCTTTGGTTGAAGGATTAAGTGATGAATTTAAGATTGCTCTAGTAGCTGGGGCTGTAACAGGTGGGGGTCTTACCGTAATAGCAAATGCCCCCAATCCAGCTGGAATATCAATCTTAAGCAAATATTTCTCTGAAAAAAGTGTTAACCCACTAGGTCTCTTAATTGCTGCCATCCCACCAACCTTAGTAGCTGTTATTTTATTTAGGTTTATATAAAGAATGAATAAGAAAACTTCCTATAATTTTAATGCTCTTATAAAAAAAAGAAAATTACTTAACCTATCAATTGAAACAGTCTCTAGAGAGTTAATTCTGAGTATCGATCAAATCAAATCCTTGGAATCTAATTCGCAAAAAGGATTTTCTGTCCCTCATTTCCAACACTTGTCTCTCAAAAAATATGCTGCATTCTTGGATATCGATATTGATTTAAATACCGATTCGGATGCGAGCTTAAATGATGATTCAATTCAGCATGACTCCTTAATAATAAAGAATGCCAAGCAGCCTAATTCATTCCTTAAAGTAATCAAGATACAAAAAAAATACATGCTACCTATAACTTTATTAGCCATTATTATAATTTTTTATTCAGTAATTTTTTTGTCAGACAATCCAAATGACGTCGAAGAAAATACTTTAATAACTATTAATCCGGATGATGCTGCAATTAGAGGAAATCAGATTGATAAGCTCTCGTCTATTGATGGGCCAATATTAGTTAACCCCTCGAGTAAGTCTCCTTCTCCTCCCCTGAAAAAAAAATCTTTGGTAACTATAAAAACAGAAGTCCCTAATACTACAATTGATTTTTTATGTACTATTAAGTCAACAAAAACAAAATCATTTTTTACCCGATTACCTGAGAAGCCGGCCACTTATTTTCATATTATTTCTCTTGATAAGCAAACCATATGCACTATAGATTCCGATAATAATTTTCAACAGTACGAAATTAGAGCAGGAGAAGGTCTTACTCATAGAGGAAAAGCTCCGTTTAAAATTCAGTTAAATCCAAATATTAGTGAGTTGTATTTTGAAGGGTGGAAAGTTCATCTTCAAGAAAATGATAATTTTATTCAACTAAAGCCTACTCCTTAAATTTATCACCTCGCAATTATTAATTCTTTCCACGAACTTGTAAATGCAGGACTTTTTCTTAATTGCTTCATCCCCCAAATTGGTTTTATCGGTTGCATCGCTGACCGAACACTCGATTTATTAAATTTACAGTTAATCTCATCTATAATTTTAGTGAGCTTAAGATCTTTATCACTTTCACTAGCCCAAAGACCCTCTTGTTTATTGGTGGCACTTTCTAACCCCATTAATAAAACTCCACATTTCGTGTAATTAATATTTGATCTAAATATAGATCGCAAAGCAAATAAAGCACTTGGTAAAATTAAATGATTGCTGCTTGATGGAACTGGTAAGTTAATCTTTATGCTATTTGCATAATAATTAGCGTCTTTATTAAAGCGACTGCTATTAATAAAGACGCCTACACCACTTGCGATTGTATTTTGCTTGCGAGCCCTGAATGATGCTCGTGTCGTGAAGGTTGTAACAGCTTCACTCATTTCTTTTAATGTACTTACAGAATGACCAAAACTTCTAGACACAATTATTTCTCTTTTAATTGCAGGCTTGTGTATTATCGGAAAGCAAGAGACCTGGTTAAGTTCATAAACTATTTTCTCTATATTGATATTAAATAAATCTTTAATGTATTTTTTTTCAGCTAGCTTTAGACCAAGTGCTGAATTTACATTTAGAGCATTAAGCTTAGCTGCAGTTTTATTCCCAACTCCCCATATTTTTCCTACTTCAGTTTTATTCATCATTTGATTTACTTGAGTATCCAAGAGATTAGATAGATCGCATACACCATTCCACACCGATTGCTTTTTTGCACAATGGTTTGCAAATTTAGCTAATGTTTTTGTAGGGGCTATACCAACACAAACAGGCATACCAAGCCACTTCCATAATTTATTTTTTATCTCTTGCCCTAAATCATTTAGTTGTCTGGATCCCTTTAAGTCTAAAAAACATTCGTCAATAGAGTAAATTTCTTGATGCTTTGTAAAGTCAGAAAGTATGGTCATTACACGCTCACTAATATCTGCGTACAATCCGTAGTTAGAAGATAACGTAATAACATTCTTTTCTTTAAGTAATTTTTTTACTTTAAAAACCGGGGTCCCCATTTTTATTCCTAAGATCTTAGCTTCGTTGCTTCTTGAAATAATGCAGCCATCATTGTTGCTGAGAACAACGACGGGCTTACCATTTAATTTATGGTCAAATAATCGCTCACAACTCACATAAAAATTATTAATATCTACTAAAGCAATCATTTAATCACTTGAATTTCCTTACAGCCCCAGTAATTACACCCCATATTTCAAATTGCATATTTTCAGTAATTAGAATCGGTTTATATTTATCATTTGCAGGTAACAGCCTAGGAAGTAATTTATTTTTTGAAAGAGTTTTTACGGTAAAATTGCCATCCACAGATGCAAGAACGATATCGCCCAGATTAGCCTCAGTTGAGCGATCTACAATAACAATATCATTATCATTAATACCAGCATCAATCATTGAGTCCCCTTTAATTCTGACAAAAAAAGTCGACTCATATTGCTTAATCAAATATTCATTTAAATCTAATCTTTTTTCAACGTAATCATCTGCTGGTGAAGGAAAACCTGCCGGTACTTTATGGCCAAATAAGAACAAAGGTTTGTAACTGGGCTTTGTGGGACTTAACCTAATATCTACTATATTGTCATGCTGTGACATCGCAAGGTATGTTTTTATATCTGTCACTCGACTTTGGGGGATTCTCATAACACTTGTTGTTTCTCCATAAAGCCCACTCCCTTTTTTTCTACCTGAACCAGGCCTCAGGCCGCCATGTTTTTTTTTAATTAATTCTTCATTTTTCATTTGAATATTGTAACATTAATCAAATTAAGAAATTAAAAAAAGTATTTGTGCGTTGAATAAAAAATAATTATTTCTTCTTGACAGCAAACAAAAAAGTAATTAGAGCGTTAGATAAAAAATAATTATTTCTTCTTGACAACAAACTTTAAAAAAGGCAAAGTTATTTAAACCTTGCGAACAGCACTGTTTAGTAAGGCTTTTAAGAAATTAATAAATTTAAACATGGGAGATTTTTATGAACAAAGGCGAATTAATTGAAGCGGTTGCAGGACACACAGGTTCTACAAAAGCGGATGCAGGTCGAGCGGTTGATGCAGCAGTGGCAACTATCACTGGAGCATTAGCTAAAGGCGATACAGTAACACTTATTGGGTTTGGCACATTCAAAACAGCTAAAAGAGCTGCTAGAACAGGTCGTAACCCTCAAACAGGCGCCGAGCTTAAAATACCAGCACGAACAGTGCCATCATTTAAAGCAGGAGCTGCGCTAAAAGCAGCAGTGAATTAATTTAAATTAGTTTCATAAAACAGCGCCCTATAAGGGCGTTTTTTATTGGCAGTTTTTACACTTCCCTTGAACAGTATCGAATCCAATAGTTTTATCTAATCCAACAACGCCTTCAAAGTTTGCGCCATCAACATTTGCTTGGGTAAGATCTGCTCCAGTTAAATCGGCGCCGCGAAGATCAGTCTGAACAAGTTCCGCACGATAAAGATTAGTATTTTTTAAATTAGCGCCTCTTAAATCACCAAAAATAAAGCTAGCGATATTTAAATCGGCACCTTCAAAATTAGTGTTATTAAAGTTTCCACCTGAAGAATCAAATTTCATTTGTCCCATAGGCTGGTTACCTACATCTAAACCAAAGCGCCCATTTACTATTAAGGCTCCTGACATATTTACATTGCCTAGAGTACCAATCATTCTCGCATTTGTTAGATTAGCTCCCTTAAAATTTGTTTGTCCAAATATTGGTTGAAAAATAGTGGCCTCAATGAGTATTGCACCAGAAAAGTTTGCTTTTTCCAACCTGGCTAAGTTAAGGTATGCTCTCTGAAGATTAGCTCCCGACAAGTTAGCTCCTCTTAGATCGGCACCGAAGAAACTAGTATTAATCATTGTGCAATGTGTAAAATCTTTTTCCTTAAAATATAAGTACCCTAAATCTTTATTAGAAAAATTACAGTCTGGATCATCTAGGATATCATTAGCAGCTTCTTGAGATATTTTTACTCGATCTATATTATTATTTTTCTCATAAAATGCTAAAGCCTGGTTAAGAGTTTCTTTAGGATCTTCTAAAAAAATGGATTTTGATTTTGTATTGCCAAAACAATATTTCTTACCTTCATAGGCACTATTAACACTACAGTCTGTTTTATGAAAATTTCCTTCAGCTAGACTGGTCGTACAGTATTGGTCTAACTCTACAGCATAAGCATTGGTTACCATTAAAAATAATGTAGCAAGAAAAAATTTTATTATCATTGTAGTGGTGCCCTTAAAAAAAATTACCATATCAAACAGTATAGACTTAAAATTAACGATATAGTTTAAACAAAAAAGGATAGCTACAATGAAAACAGTATTAATCACTGGTTCAAACCGTGGGTTGGGTCTAGAGTTTGCTAAGTGCTATAGTGAAAATAATTATAACGTTATTGCATGCTGTAGAAATAAAGATGCCGCGAGTGACTTGCATTCTTTAAGTAAGAAACATGATTCTATTCAAATGTATTCATTGGATGTGAGTGACACGGTCCAGATAAAAGCACTCTCAAACTCCCTTCAAAGCCAACCAATTGATATTCTTATCAACAATGCAGGTATTTACAGACCGAGTACTTTAGGCGACATTGATAAAGATGATTGGATGGATAGCTTTCTTGTTAATACCATTGCTCCCTACGAAATAATTCAAAATTTTCTGCCTAATTTATTAATCGGTGAGTCCAAAAAAGTTGTCTCTATCACAAGTAAAATGGGGAGTATTGATGATAATACAAGTGGGGGCTCTTACATATACAGATCAAGTAAAACTGCCCTTAACAGCATGATGCGTAGTTTAAGTCATGATCTCTTAGGCCAAGGTATTTCAACTCTAACACTTCATCCTGGCTGGGTAAAAACAGATATGGGTGGCCAAGGTGCCTGGATTGACGCCAATGAAAGTGTCGAAGGAATGATTAATCAAATTGAAAATTTATCAATTAATAACTCTGGTCTGTACATAGATTATGCTGGAAAATCAATCAACTGGTAAAGCTAACACAGATTATCAAAAAGCATCCCTATTTCTTAAGGGGGTCGACAGTGATTGGAATTCTTTAGTTACACGAGTTGGTAAGTGTAATATTAAAATTAGCAGTGACTTATTGCCATGGCAATCAATGATTAAATCTATAATATTTCAACAATTATCTCCGGCAGCAGCAAGCAGTATTTATAAACAATTTTTATTTTTTTTTGGGAACAAATTTCCAAACTCTTACTTACTTTTAAATAGTGATCACATGGAAATAAAAGCATGCGGACTATCATTAAATAAGCTAAATACCATCATTAAAATTTCAGAGATGGCACATACAGGGTATTTTCCCAATCGGGAAGAGCTACAAAGAATGACCGAAGAGGAAATAATTAACAAACTAATAAACATTAAAGGGGTTGGAGAATGGACAATAAAAATGTTGATGATTTACAATCTTGGCTTTATGAATATAATGCCTTCTTCCGACTTAGCAGTTAAAAATAATTACCAAAAACTAAAAAAAACTAAAAAACCACTTACTACAAAGGAATTATCTTTGACTGCAGAAGACTGGCATCCATATAAATCTATTGCAGCATGGTATTTATGGCAGTTATAAAAAATCTTCGAGAAGAATAATCTTCTAGAAGCTTTATGTTTATTGGTGGGCCCACCAGGACTCGAACCTGGGACCAAGGGATTATGAGTCCCCTGCTCTAACCAACTGAGCTATGAGCCCAAACTTTTTACTCTTTACCTTCTAAAAAGCTCTTGAGTCTTTCAGAACGAGTTGGATGTCTAAGTTTACGCAAAGCTTTTGCTTCTATTTGTCTGATTCGCTCACGAGTAACATCAAATTGCTTGCCAACTTCTTCCAACGTATGATCTGTATTCATTTCAATTCCAAACCGCATTCTTAAAACTTTTGCTTCTCTCGGAGTCAATCCTTCTAAAATTTCAGCTGTGACATTTTTTAAACTAGTGTATATCGCAGCATCTCCCGGAGTAAGCGTACCAACATCTTCAATAAAATCACCTAAATGAGAGTCCTCATCGTCTCCTATAGGAGTCTCCATTGAAATAGGTTCTTTTGAAATTTTTAATATTTTTCTTATTTTTTCTTCTGGCATTTCCATTTTCTCAGCTAACTCTGAAGGTTCTGGCTCAGCACCTGTTGCTTGCAAAATTTGTCTTGAGATACGGTTCATTTTATTAATAGTTTCTATCATATGAACTGGGATACGGATTGTCCTAGCTTGGTCAGCAATTGATCTTGTAATTGCTTGCCTAATCCACCAAGTAGCGTACGTAGAGAATTTATATCCTCTTCGGTATTCAAACTTATCTACCGCCTTCATTAACCCTATATTTCCTTCTTGAATTAAATCAAGAAATTGTAAGCCACGATTTGTATATTTTTTGGCAATTGATATTACTAGTCTTAAATTAGCTTCAATCATTTCACGCTTAGCTTTTTTTGCCTTAGTTTCACCTCGTGTCATATTTAGATTAATTTCTCTAAACTGCTTAATTGGAATACCAGCTTCTTCTTGCAGATCAATCAACTTATTTTGCTGATCTACAATATCGTGCCTTAACTCATGAAGCCTCTCAACATACGGTTTTTTTACCTTACTTTCTTCTAGGAGCCACTCTACATTTATTTCATTACCCGGAAAACTTTTCTTAAAATGTGTTCTTGGCATTTTCGACTCTGTTACACAAAAATGCATAATTGTTTTTTCGATAGTACGTATTTGAGTCATAAAAGACCTTATCTTATCGCATAATAATTCAACAAATTTTGATGCGAACCTAAAATTTTCTAATTCCTTTATTATTATTTCTTGGTGTTTTTTATAAAGATCATCGTCCGTCCATTTATTTTTCTTACGCAGGTCTGCTAGTTTTTTATGGGCTTTTTTAATTATATCAAAACGCTTTAAAACTTCTTCGGTAAATTTAGCTAATTCCTCTGGCGCCATCCCGCTTGCTTTACCCGTATCAACCTCTTCTTCCTCATCATCACTTTTAGGTAAAACTGGTGCTGCAAGCTTTGCTAATTCTTTTTCTGCCTCAAGGTCAATTAATCCATCAACAAACTCCTCTACGCCAATCTCTTTTTTCTTAACTTTAGCGCTCATATTCATTAAATCATCAACAATATTTGGGGAAGCTGATATGGCCTGAATCATTGACCTCATTCCTCCTTCAATCTTTTTAGCAATTACAATCTCACCCTCTCTTGTAAGTAGGTCAACTGTCCCCATCTCTCGCATATACATTCTGACTGGATCTGTTGTTCTACCAAACTCTGAATCTACTGTTGCCAAAGCTTGTTCAGCCTCTTCAGCAGCCTCTTCATCTGTTACAGGCGCAGGAGCATCTGACATTAATAGTGTGTCTGCATCTGGTGCCTGATCATAAACCTCGATACCAATATCTTTTATGATTCCAATAATACCTTCAACTTGCTCACTATCAGAAACCTCATCAGGGAGGTGATCATTTATTTCTGCATTTGTAAGATAGCCTCTCTGCTTACCCAAGGAAATTAGAGCTAGAAGTTGAGCCCTTCTATTCTCAGCTTCTGCTGGGTTATTAGTTGCATCTTGCTGATAAAGGTCTTTTAACTTCTTAACGCGAGTAACACGTTTAGTTTTCTGGTCTGCTGGATTCTTTTTTGGTCTTCCCATGATGGCCTTTTTTATGTCAAAGTTTTTTATGTCTAAGGAAATGACTTTTGACATTTTTTATAAATTTTGGAGCATGGATTTTAACAAAATACTTACTTTAAATCAATACAAAGCTTAAGTCTTCTCATATCAAAATCATTTAAAAACAATCAATTATCTCTTAGTTATATTTCTTAAAAAATCTTTGTCTTCGTCTGACAGTAAGTTTGTATTACCTTTTTTTTCAATTTGATTTAATGTATTTTTTTTCTCGATAGCTGACTGCTTATTTTTAAGATTAGTCCTTAAAGCGTCAATCTCTAACTCACAATTCATTTCCCCTACTGTTGCAAGTTGAGAATTCAACTCTTCAATAACTTTTTCACCAAACCTATTAGACAAAAAGTGAAATATTGAAGCCATATTATACTCGGTATCTTTTAGAGATATTTCAATTATCGCATTTGCCAACTTAGCTTCATGGAGGTCTGATTGAAACATATGAAGGTCTTCTTTTTTTGCCAAACCTGGATTTAAAATAATTAAAAGAGAAAATTTTCTTGTGCTGGACATTAAAATTTTTCTTTGAATTTTATTATTTACCTTTTGCCTTGTCGGTAATTTTTGTTTATTTACCTTACCAATTACCTGATTAATCTCACTCATATCTAAGTTAACAAGTTCGGCTATTCTTTTTTTAAATAATAGTGAAAATTTTGGGGCATTAATCTTCATTATGATTGGCTCAATATTATTTAAAAATTTAACTTTTGACTCTTGAGAAACTAAATCATTATCTGTTGTTAAATATTTAATAACATATTCTGTAAGTGGTAACGCTTGCCTAGCAAGATTCTGAAAATCTTTTGCTGATTTTTCTCTTACGTATGAATCAGGATCATGCTTACTTGGTAAAAATAAAAATTTTAGTTGAACGCTATCAGTTATAGAACTTAAAGAATTATTCATAGCCTTCCACGCTGCTGACTTTCCTGCACGATCCCCATCAAAACAAAAAACTATTTCTGAGGTGTAGCGTATTAATTTTTGTATATGAAACTCGGTTGTTGCTGTGCCTAAAGTAGCTACTACATTTCTTATTTCAAATTGTGCAAGCCCAACAACGTCCATATAACCCTCTACAACAATGGCATAACCCTCATCATGAATAGCTTTTCTTGATGTTAACAATCCATATAATTCATATTTTTTTTGAAATAATGGAGTCTCGGGTGAATTGTAATATTTCGGAGTTTTTTCTGAATCTATTACCCTTCCTCCAAATCCTATTACATCTCCTTTTGTATTGTAAATGGGAAACATAATGCGACCTCTAAATCGATCATAATATTTCCCATTATCGCTTTTATCTGTTAATCCAGCTTTAATTAAAGTTTCATCTTGATAGTTTTTGAAGGTAGATTTTAAATTCTCATAGCCATCTGGCGCATAGCCAATTGAAAAATCTTTAGCGGTTTTGCCAGATAACCCTCTATCTTTTAAATAATTTATTGCTAATCTTGATTTTTTAAGCTGACTCTTATAATAAATATTAGCAATATTTAATGCCTCTAATAAATTTGAACTTTGCTGTTTTTTTTCTGGGGACTGAAAGTTACTTTTTGGGACTTCAAGCCCAACAGAGCTTGCTAGATAATTAATCGCATCTAAAAATGTTAGCCCGTCATGTTCAATTAAAAAACCTATCGCATTACCATGAGCCCCACAACCAAAGCAATGGTAAAACTGCTTAGATGGACTAACCGTGAAAGAAGGTGTTTTTTCTTGATGAAAAGGACAGTTAGCTGAATACTCTGAACCCTTCTTCTTCAATGGCACTCTTTTATCAACGATATCAACGATATCAGTTCTGTTGAGCAACTCTAATGTAAAGGATTCGGGGAAAGCCATACTTCTAATTTTATATTAATAAAAAAAAATAAGAAGTGATTTTAAGTAAACAGTATTAAAGTTAGGAAAGTTTTGTTTTTATTTTTTGTGAAACTTCAGCCATATTGGCTTTTCCTGCAACCTTTGTCTTTACCGAGCCCATCACAATTCCCATGTCTTTTATAGATGATGCTCCGCTGACCGAAATCACGTCATCAATAATTTGATCAATTTCACTGTCTTTTAATTGCTCTGGAAGGTATTGCTGGAGAAAAACTACTTCAAACTCTTCTTTATCTACCAAATCTTTTCTATTAGCTTTATTGAAAGCCTCTATTGAATCTCTTCTTTGCTTTAACATTTTTTCTATCACTTTAAGAATATCGTCGTCACTCAACTCAATTCTTTCATCCACTTCTTTTTGTTTTATTGCTGCTAGAAGTAACCTTATTATTCCGAGTTTGTCAGGCTCTTTACTGCGCATCGCAGACTTCATGTCCTCAGTAATTTTTTCTTTAAGGGACATATAATATATTTTAGAATAATTTCGGAGGAAGCATTTGGTTTCTTAAACGTCGATACTGCCTCTTAACAGCAGCAGCAGCTTTACGCTTTCTTTCCCAAGTTGGCTTTTCGTAAAACTCTCTCGCCCTTAAGTCATTTATAAGGCCTGTTTTTTCAATCAGTCTCTTGAAGCGTCTTAGAGCTACATCAAATGGCTCGTTCTCTTTTACTTTTATTGTTGACATTAGGTTTTCTCTTTAAAATTTTATTAATTTTTAATAGTTAATTAAACAATATTTTTCTTTTACTTAATTGCTTAATCCTAAAAGGCGTTCATTTTAATGCTAATATTGCTTTTTTTCAACTAATATTAAAAAAAACTGTTATCTGATGCTAATTCTCGGTATAGAAAGTTCATGTGATGAGACTGGAGTAGCCCTTTACGATTCCGAAAAAGGTCTTCTAGGTCACAAATTACACTCTCAAATTAATCTTCACGCCCATTATGGAGGCGTTGTTCCTGAGCTAGCATCAAGAGACCACATTAGATACATCATTCCGCTTATCCAGGAATTATTAAAGTCTTGTGATTCATCATTGAGTAAACTTGATTCTATAGCATACACCTCGGGGCCAGGTTTATCTGGGGCACTATTGGTAGGGAGCAGTGTTGCTGAAGCATTAGCATGCTCTCTTAATATCCCATCAATCCCCATCCATCATTTGGAGGGACATCTTCTTGCGCCAATGCTTGATAAAAATAAGCCCGATTTCCCTTTTATTGCTCTTTTGGTTTCGGGCGGACACTCCCAATTAATACATGTTCGAGAAGTTGGAAATTATGAAATCTTGGGAGACACACTCGATGATGCTGCTGGTGAAGCATTTGATAAAACAGCTCAGCTATTAGGACTAAGTTACCCAGGTGGCCCAGCATTATCATTGCTTGCTGAAAAAGGAAAAGATAAATTTAATTTACCGCGACCACTTATTAACTCCCATGGTCTTGATTTTAGTTTTAGTGGTCTTAAAACAGCCGTTCTAACATTAGTAAAAAAGCAACCTAAATTAACAGAATCCATAAAATCTGACATTGCATTTGCTTTTCAGGAATCTGTAACAGACGTATTAGTAAAAAAATCATTGCAAGCATTAAAACAAACCAACCTTAAAAGAATAGTTATCTCTGGAGGAGTTGGAGCTAATAAAAAGTTACGAGAAAAGCTTACATTATCTTGTGAAAATAACGGGTTTAAATCATTTTTCCCATCACTAGAGTTTTGTACTGATAATGGAGCGATGATTGCGTTAGCTGGGGCAATGAGATACCACCTATCTGCAAAAACAGATTACAAGTTTCTTACAAAACCAAGATGGCGACTATCTGAGATTAATTCATCTACTTAAATTTCGGTTCTGCGCCTTGAATTAAATTATTAATATTTGATTTATGCCTTAAAATTATAAGTGCAGCAATAAATATATAAATAATTGAAAAACTTAATGATTCGTTAAATATATACATTGAGAGAATTGGAGCCATCAATGATGCTACTATGGCCGACAATGATGAATAACGAAAAATAAAAAATACTAAGATCCAAATAACGAGAACAGATAAAGCTAATAGTTGATTTAAACCAAGCAAAATTCCTAATGCGGTTGCCACACCTTTCCCACCCTTAAATTTGTAATATACTGGATAAATGTGTCCAATTAGTACCGCTAAAGCCACAAACATAACTTCATAATCAGTAAAATTCAGCTTAATTGCTATAGTTACAACTAATGTGCCTTTTAAAGCATCACAAATTAAAGTTATTATTGCTGCATATTTATTTCCGGAACGCATTACATTTGTAGCTCCGGTATTCTTTGATCCGAAAGTCCGAGGATCTGATATTTTAAATATCTTGCTAACAACAATCCCAAAAGAAACGGCTCCTAACAAATAAGCTATGGATATTATTAATATTTGATTTATCATAGTTACTATTATATTGGAAAAGCAAATAATTTTAATGACAAATCATATTTTTCTGCATGGCCTAAAAGTAAAAACAATAATAGGGGTTCCTGACTGGGAGAGGAAAGTTGTTCAAGAGTTACTAATTGATATTGATATAGAGCTTAATGACTGCGAAACATTTGATTCAGATGATCTTTCTAAGACCATCGACTATTCAAAAGTTGAATTAATAGTTAAAGATATATCAAAAAAAAATAAGCACCATCTTTTAGAGTCTTTTGGTGAGAAAGTTATCTCTAATTTAAAAGATAATTTTTCATTTAAAAGTATTCGCCTGAAGATTTCTAAACAAAAAATATTACCTGACACTGATTTCGTTGGAATTATCCTAAACAGATAATCATCCTCGAGGATGATGTGATTTATGTAATTTCTTCAATCTCTCACGGGCGACATGTGTATAAATTTGTGTAGTTGAAATATCACTATGTCCCAATAACATTTGTACCACCCTCAAATCTGCTCCATGATTAATCAAATGTGTAGCGAATGCATGTCTTAAAACATGTGGCGATATTGGCTTATTAATATTTGCTATAACTGTATATCTCTTAATTAAGTGCCAAAAAGTTTGTCTTGCCATGGCCCCTCCCCTGTGGGTAACAAAAAAAAATTTTGAAGGCTTATTATTTAAAATAGTATTCCTGGCTTCTTTTAAATATTTCTGCATCCACTCTAAAGCTTCTTCACCCATAGGAACCAACCTAGTTTTATTTCCTTTTCCAGTGACTCTAACAATTCCATCATTAACATTAACCTCCGTTAATAAAATATTAACCAGCTCACTTACCCTAAGACCACAAGCATACAAAAGCTCTAACATGGCTCTGTCTCTTAGGCCTGAATTTTTTTTTATATCTGGTGATTCTAGAAGTGACTCCACCTCTTCTTCACTTAGGCTTTTTGGAAGAGACCTAGGGATTTTCGGGGTTTGAATTTGTAGCGTAGGGTCAATATTAATTTTCTTTTCCCTTAAAAAGAATCTAAACAATCTCCTTAAGGTTGCTAATGTTCGTGAAATACTTCTTGCCTTTGACAGCGGAAATTTATATGAAAGATATTGTTGAATTTCTGATTGAGAAACATTTATTAAATGACATTTTTTATTTTCATTTAGCCAGCTAGAAAAATTTTTTAAGTCTGACCTATAGCTATCTAAAGTATTCTTTGATAAACCATCTTCTAACCACAGGTGATCAATAAATTCATCAATCATTTTATTCTCTATGGGGAGTATTTTTTGTTTATAATTGGTTTCCATTGTTTTATTCTAAAGCTATTCAAAATAAAAAAAAGCCCCAATTTGTGGGGCTTTTTCTTTTAATCGATCAGTGTTACTTATTTAGCTCATCTTTTCCTGGAGCCTCTGCTGCTGGAGCTGCCTCTGCTGCTGGAGCTGCCTCTGCTGCTGGAGCTGCCTCTGCTGCTGGAGCTGCCTCTGCTGCTGGAGCTGCCTCTATCGGAGCAAGCATTTCTGGAATAGCTTCAAACTCAGTATCTGAATCTCGTAATTTTAAACGCTCTTTAATTCTTGCTGACTTGCCTGAACGATCCCTTAAATAGAATAATTTAGCACGCCTAACATCCCCGCGTCTTTTTACAGTTATACTTTCTATAAGAGGAGAATGAAGCTGGAAAGTTCTTTCAACACCTTCTCCTGATGATATCTTCCTAACAACGAATGAAGAATTTAAACCTCGGTTCCTTCTAGATATTACAATTCCCTCAAAAACCTGAACCCTTTTTCTTGTCCCTTCAGTAACATTTACACCAACAGAAATTGTATCCCCAGGTGCAAATTTTGGAATTACTTTACCTAATCGAGCAATTTCTTCTTGCTCAAGTGTTTCAATAATATTTGTCATTTTATAGTTCCTTTTTAATTATCATGAATCTTGTTCCTGCTCTTTTATTAGTTCTTCAAGCAGTCGAGACTCTTCTTTATTCAACATTCTATCGACCAACAAATCAGGACGCTTTGCCCTAGTTAACTTTAACGACTCTTTAAGACGCCATAGTCTAATTTTTTCATGATCGCCTGATAATAAAATATCTGGCGTCTTTAAACCTTCGTACTCATATGGCCTAGTGAAGTGAGGATGGTCTAGTAAACCGTTTACAAAAGAATCCTGATTAGCTGACTCAATATCATTTAATACTCCAGGTATCTGCCTTATCAAAGAGTCCATGACTATCATTGCTGGCAACTCTCCTCCACTAGTAACATAATCTCCAACTGATACTTCCTCATCAACCCAATTATTAATCCTCTCATCAACCCCTTCATAACGACTCGCAATCAAAATCAACCCCTTCTGTTTGGACAAATTTTTTGCTAATTTGTTATCTAGCACCCTGCCCTTAGGAGTCATATGAATGACCGTACTTTTCTTTAGACCTAAATCATTTTGTCTTTTCTTTGCAGCAGCAATTGAGCTTACTATAGGCTCAACCATCATTAACATTCCTGGACCGCCGCCGTAAGGTCTATCATCTACTGTTTTATGGACATCATTAGTAAAATCTCTTGGATTCCATAAATGCATATCAATTTTTTTATCTTTAAAAGCTCTACCAGTTACGCCATAATCAGTGAGTGCTGAAATCATTTCAGGCATCAGAGTAATTACATCAAAAATAAATAAGCTATTAAAAGTTTTCATCCCAATCAACAACAATTTTTTGCTGCTTTTTATCTATTTTTATAATGGTGTTTGGAGTGTAAGGAATTAATCTTTGCTTATTTCCTTCCACAACCAGGACATCATTAGCGCCTGTTTCTAAAAATGTATCAACCTGACCTAATAAAATATTTTGTAAGTTAAGCACCTCAAATCCTATTAAATCATCCCAGTAGTATTCATTTTCTTCCAACTTTGGAAGTGAGTCCTTTGGAACACCAACTAGATAACTCTTATATGGATCAGATGCTGTTCTGTCATCAACATCATAAAATTTTACACTTACTTTGTTCGTACTAATCTTATATTGCTCAATTCTTATTATTTGCCAATTTTTCTCGTCATTGGAAAGGTACCAATTTTCATATTTACCTAATGTTCCCAATTCTTCAGAAAATATTTGGATTTTTAGCCATCCTTTAAGTCCTAAGGAACCACCAAGCCTTCCCATTACTACGAAATCTTCTATCATCTCAGAAGAAAGTAGCTTTTATTCTTTATTTGCTTCTGCTTCTGCTGCTGGAGCTTCTGCTGCTGGAGCTGCTTCTGCTGGAGCTTCTGCTGCTGGAGCTGCCTCTGCTGCTGGAGCTGCCTCTGCTGCTGGAGCTGCCTCTGCTGCTGGAGCTGCCTCTGCTGCTGGAGCTTCTGCTGCTGGAGCTTCTGCTGCTGGAGCTTCTGCTGCTAATACCGCTTCAGCCTTTGCTAATTTTTCTGCATCTTTTTTAGATTTTTTTATTTTCGCTTTTTCTTCATCTTTTTTCTTCATTGCAGCCAAACCTTCTGGTCCTTTTGCATGAAGCTTAACAATCCTAGTCATCGTTTGAGAAAGCAATGCACCATGACTCTGCCAGTACTCAATTCTTTCTGTTTGCAGTCTCAATGTCTCTGCACCAACGTTTGCCATCGGATTATAAAATCCAACACGCTCAATAAAACGACCATCTCGGGGCTTCTTTGAGTCAGCTACCACTACGTTAAAATAAGGCCTATTCTTTGACCCACTTCTTGAAAGTCTAATAACTACCATAATTTATATTCTCTTAAATAATATTTTTCTACAGAAAGGCGAGAATTTTACGCTATTTTGAGGGGTTTTGGCAAATTTATTTTAGGATTTACCTCAAACACCACTAAATTACATAACTTGTTGGATCCATAATTCCAGCGTCTTGAAAGCCAATTTTCCTTAATCTGCAAGAATCACATTTTGCACAGGACAGTCCTGTTGGTGTTGGCTGATAGCATGAAATTGTCTTAGAGTAATCGACACCAAGCTTTGTACCTTTAATCACAATATCTGCTTTAGATAAATTTATCAGTGGAGTGTGAATTTTAATTTCACTCCCTTCAACCCCGCTTTTAGTTGCAAGATTTACCATTTTCTGAAAACTATCTATATATTCTTGACGACAATCGGGATAACCAGAATAATCTACCGCATTAACCCCAATAAAAATATTTCCGCAATCAAGATTTTCAGCCCATGCTAGTGCTAAGCTCATTAATATTGTGTTTCTTGCAGGGACGTAGGTTACAGGAATCCCTGTTGATGAAGATTCAGGTATTTTAATTGCATTGTTAATTAGTGCTGAGCTATTAAGCCAACTTAAATCTAAATTTACTACTTTAAAGTCTTTAACTTTGAATAGCTTCGCAATCTTTTTAGCAGCAACCAACTCAATATTATGTCTTTGGTTGTAATCTATACTCATCGCATAGCAACTATAGCCCTGACTCGTCGCAATAGCTAAAGTGGTTGCTGAATCTAAGCCACCTGACAACAAGATAATAGCTTTTTTAGACACCAGAAATTTCGCCCCATATAACCTTATGTAATTGCACCTGCATTCTCACAGGCAAATGATCTCTCAAAATCCATTCACTAAGTTTTTTAGTAGATAATTTATTGTAGACAGGGGAAAAAATAATATGTGATTTAGAATATATGTCTTCATTAGCGATTAATGCCTTAGACCATTCGTAATCTTCTGAGTCTGCAATCACAAATTTTATCTCATCATCGATTTTTATTAAGCTTAAATTTTCCCACTTATTGTTTTCAGATTCCCCTGATTTTGGTGTTTTAATATCTAAAACTATTTTAACTCTTGGGTCAACCTTAGCTATACTTATTGCTCCTCCTGTTTCTAAAGATACAAAATATCCTTCATCACACAAAATGCTAAGTAAATCAAAACATAGTTTTTGAGCTAAAGGTTCTCCTCCAGTTACAGTTACATATTTTGTTTTAAAAGCATTTATTTCTTTTAGTATATCTGCGATGCTTAAATTTTTACCCTCGTTGAATGCGTAAGCGGTATCGCAATAATTACATCTCATTGGACAGCCAGTTAGCCTTATAAAAGCTGTTGGTAGGCCTACTAAAGAAGATTCACCTTGAAGTGAATAAAAGATTTCATTTATTTTAATTGATTCCAAGGCAGCCCAAATTAAAGTTTAATAGATTCTAATGCTTTTAATCTTTTTTTAGCGCTAGGAATAATATCTGAGTTGGGATATTTTTTGATTAAACCTCTTAAGGTCTTTTTCGCTCTAGTTATTCTTGTTAGCTGAATCTCACAATTTGCTATTTCATAAATTACAAAAGAAATTTTTCCATCATCGGGGTATTGCTCGATGATTTTTAAGTAAGTTTTGATTGCAGCATTGTAGTTTTTTAAAGCGTACTGTGAGTAACCTAGGCCAAATTTTGCGTCCACAATAAAATCCGAATCGCGATAGCTAGTAATAAATTTATCATAGGCATCGAAAGATTTCTTGTACTTAGTTGCTTTACGGAGTTTCTCAGCTCTAGCAAAATCTTCCAATTCAATGCTTTTATCAACCAAAGGTGGTAGACCACTATTTTCTTGATAATTTTCTGGCAAAATGTCTAGCGCCTCGTCACTTCTTTTAAGCTCTTTATCTAGAACAACAGCTGGCTCTTCTAATTTTTTTTTCTTACTGGCCTGTGGTGAGTTTTCTATGCTGTCCAACCTATCAATTAATTCTTGATAAAGTACTTTGTGTCTATCTTCAGAATTTTTAACTTGATATTTAAGGACTTCAATTTCACCATTTAACTTTGCTAACTCATCATAAAGAATACTTATTCTGTTATTAAGCTCAATGATTCTTTTGGTATTTGATTGATTTTTTTCAGCATTTTCGTACTGTATGAATTTTTCTTTAATAGTAAATTCTATATTGTTTTGAATATTATTAAGTTGGCCTTGAATGTCATTAATTTTTTTTCTTGCATCTTCATCTTCAAATACACCGAAGACAGAATTTGAAATTAATAAAAGACCAACCCATAAATATTTTTTCATCAACTAACTACTATTACTCTACTTCGTAGGCAATATCAGCTCGTCTATCTTCTCCACATTTTGCACCCGTACATTCTTGATTTGCATATTCCTCACCGAAACTTACAGTTTCAATTTGACTGTCATCTGCGCCATATGTATTAAGAGCTTCTTTAACTGCTACTGATCTTTTTTGACCAAGTGAAAGATTAAATTCATGAGAACCACGATAATCTGCATTTCCATTGATTACCATTTTAGCTCCTGGGTGATTCTTCAAGTAAGCTGCGTGTGCTTCAATTGAATCCATAAAATCGTCTTTAACAACATATTGGTTAAAGTCAAAATAAACGCTTCTGTTACTAAGTTTAGCGTCGCCTCTAAGTTCATCTAGACCGAGTCCTGATGTATCAACAGAACCGTCCGCAGAAGTTGATGCCAGCTCTGGAAAAGGTGGGTTTAGCGGCTGTGAGTCAGCTAAGTCTGTAGTGCTACAACCAGCCATTAGAGTTGCTACTACCACTGTTAATAATAAAGATTTTTTCATCCTAGTTCCCTTAAAAGTATATAAAAAAGTTAATTGGTTATCGGTCCCCAAGTTGGCTCTTGTATTTGTTCATTTCCAACAGCCAGAGGAGTAATTTTTAACCCATTAATTGATACTGTACCAATTTTTGAGGTTTTACCATAGTCTTTATAACTAAATAATATCATATGCCCATTTGGAGAAAAAATTGGTGCTTCGTCATAAGGCCCATTTGTTAGCTTTAAGACTTGATTGGAAAGTAAGTTTTGAACAGCAACTTTAAACTTGCCACCGTCCTGCATTAGGAAAAGTAACAGTTTTCCATCATAGGACAAACTTGGGTAAAGGTTATACTTTCCTTCGTAGGTTATTCTAGTTACCTCATCATCCTCAAGATTTAATTTATATATTTGAGGGCCTCCAGATTTATTAGAAGTAAAATATATCTCTTTACCGTTTGGTGCCCATGCTGGCTCAGTATTAATCGCTCTTGATCTCATAACTTGTTTAATATCGCCACCATCTGAGTCAATAATATATATCTGAGAGTTTGCATTATATGTTAAAACTATAGCTAATTTTTTACTGTCTGGGGACCATGCGGGGGCACTATTATTTCCCTTAAAATTTGCTAACAGTGTCCTTTGTCCTGTTGCGAGCTCTTGAAGGTAAATCACAGGTTTCTTTTTTTCAAAAGAAACATATGCAATTTGTTTTCCGTCTGGAGACCAACGCGGTGAAATAATAGGCTGCCCTGAATTCATGATAGTACGAACGTTAAATCCGTCGTAATCTGAAATATTTAAAACGTATTTATCATCATTAATCTTTTTTACAAAAGCAATTTTTGTATGAAACACACCTTTGCTTCCAGTTAATCTCTCGTAAACTTGGTCAGCAATTTTATGTCCAATCGCTCTAAACTGTGAGGGTTTTCCAGCGTATTCCATTGATAAAACAGTTTTTTCCTTGTAGACATCTAATAAACTCCAAGAAACCCTTATTCGATCTACTGTTTGATCAATTTTTCCTACTACAATAAATTGGGCGTCCAGGGCAGACCACCTTGTAAAGTTGATATTCGAATCGTTACTCGGTGGATTTGAAACTCCATCTGTATCGAGAGTATTAAAAAGACCCGATCGATCTAAGTCTGATTCAATAACTCGATGAACCTTGCTTGTGTCTGTTTGCGAACTAAACTCTTTAAAAGGTGACACCGCAATAGCTATTTGGTTTGCCCTTCCTCCCAGGATTTCTATAACCTCTAAACTATAAGAGGCACTGCAAAACATTAATAGACTAAGAAATAAAAGTGATGTAATTTTTTTATTCATAATTTTTTAGTTACACTTATTCATTTATTGCATTTGGCGAAAATTTAAGCTTTAAGCCCTTTAATTTTCTAAATAGTTTCTTATCTTTTGGCATTGGCAATGGTTGTGATTGCAGTATTGCCCTCTCCACAGCTTCATCACATGTCCCTATTTTACTTGATTTTAACATCTTAGGATTTCCTAAAATATCTCCTGTTGGCATCAAACTAATTTCAAATATTAAAGATACATCATCGAGCCCACAAAGTTGTTTGTTAACATTCTGATGAATTTTTTGCTGAATAAGCATCTTAAACCTTTCAAGCTCACCAGAGTTAACCCCTGCCTCCATATCTTTTTCTCCCTCTAACGCTAATCTTTCTTTCTTTTTAAGGTCTTGCTCCCTAAGCTGTTCCTGCAACTTTTCTAGCCTTTCATCTTCTAGTAACCTCTCCTGAAGCTTAGAAATTTTTTCCTGATTAAGAATTTTTCTTTGCATCCTCTCTATTTCTTTTTTCTTTTTAAGCGCTAGTACTTTTTTCTTTGCGGCTTTCTTTTTTTTTAGTTTAATCTCAGCTTCCTTCTGCAGAATTACTTTCTGTTTTTTTATTTCTGCAACTTTCTTTTTCTTTACGATGTTCTTCTTCTTCACAGGCTCTTGCTTTACTTTTTTAACTTGAGTCGGAACTGCGTCCCATAAATCCACTTCAGAAAAATGTGGTGCCTTAGTTTTCCAGTCGACTGTAAACATTATAAAGATTAATAAAGTTAGATGTATCACGAAAGAAAATAAATTTGCCTGTAATTCATAATTATTTTCAAACTTTATTATTTTCATTAATTATTTTTCAGGTTTAAGTAACAAACCAACTTTAGTAATTTCATTTTGTTTTAGCAGGTCCATTATTGAAATCACTGCGCCATATTTCACTTTTTTATCTGCTGCAATGACGACGGATTGTCCTGGATTTTTTTCTAATCTCTTTTTAAGAAATACTAATAATTTATCTCTCTTGTAGACTTTTCCATCAACTTCAGTCTGAGCATTTTTTTTAATCGATATTATAATTGGGTTTGCTTTCTGCTTTAAAGATTGACCTACCCTTGGTAATTCAACAACGCCAGGGTTGGTCATCGGTGCTGTAATCATAAAAATTACTAATAAAACCAACATTACATCTATGTATGGCACCACATTAATTTGGTTCATTAGTCTTCTTTTGCGCATACCTATCCCTTGCGGTCCATAATATTAATGAACTCTTCCATAAAGCTCTCATATCTAATTGAAATTCTATCGACCTTTGCAGCGAATCTGTTGTAAGCGATTACAGCTGGAATTGCCGCGAATAAACCAATGGCAGTAGCTATTAACGCTTCAGCAATGCCGGGTGCAACTTGGGCTAAAGATGGTTGCGCTACATTTGACAAACCAATGAAAGCATTCATAATTCCCCAAACTGTTCCAAATAATCCTATATATGGACTTACAGAACCCACAGAGGCTAAAAATGGTAAGTGCCTATCCAATGAATCAACCTCTCTGTTGAATGTTGCTCGCATTGCTCTTCTAACACTTTCGACACTTTTTTTATCGAAACTACCTTGTTTTTGAGTAAGGTATTCTTTATATCCAGCTCTGAATATTGATGACAAGCCGATTGAATCTCTCTGACCAGAATTTAAGGTCTCAAATAGACTACTAAGACTGCCCCCCGTCCAAAAAAACTTCTCGAATTCATCGGTACTTTGCTCTGTAATTTTTAAAATTTTAATTTTAAGGTATATATACTTCCAAGAAATACCTGATGCGCCAATTAAAATCAACATCACCATTTGAACAGGTAAACTTGCCCCCCAAATTAGTGAAAAGAAAGATAAGTCGCTTCCAACAATCATAGTTTCTCCAAAAGTTGTTTTATTTTTTTAGGAATTCTTTGTGGTTTAAAAAGTTTACTATTAATACAAGCTATTTCAACCCTTGCAGATGAAATTAAATAATTATCTCTTAAAATTTCCTGAGTAATAAAAATAGTAGATGCCCCTATTTTTTCTAAGCTTGTCATTACCATTAACTCATCATTAAATTTAGCAGGTCTTTTGTATTGAATATCTAGCTTTGCAACAACAAACATAATATTATCTTTTAATTTTAGTTCAGCCTGATCCAAACCAATACCTCTTAACCATTCTGTTCTACCTCTTTCCATAAATTTTAAATAATTTGCATGATATACAACTCCACCGCTATCCGTATCCTCAAAATATACCCTCACGCACCAGGAAGCAAAACTTTTCATAGATCTAAATTGTTTGGCTGCTTTAATCCAAAATGCTCATAAGTCATAGTTGAGGCAACTCTGCCCCTTGGAGTTCTCATAAGGTAACCTTGCTGAATCAAATAAGGTTCAATTACATCCTCTATTGTATCTTTCTCTTCACCTATTGCAGCTGCAAGATTTTCTAGTCCAACTGGTCCTCCAGAAAACTTATCAACTATCGCTCGCAATAGATTTATATCCATTGAGTCTAAGCCAACTTCATCAACATCCAACATTTTTAATGCTTTATCTGCAATTGCCTTATCTATAATTCCAGTACCTTTTACTTCAGCATAATCTCGAACTCGCCGTAAAAGTCTATTAGCTATCCTAGGAGTTCCTCTTGAGCGGTTAGCTATCTCTTCAGCACCATTCTTTTCAATTTCTATCTCAAGGAGACCTCCCGAACGTTCGACAATTTTAGCTAATTGCTGATTGGAATAAAATTCCAAGCGAGATACAATGCCGAATCTATCTCTTAATGGATTAGTCAACATTCCAGCTCGAGTTGTCGCACCTATTAACGTAAAAGGCGGTAACTCTAATTTTACTGACCTTGCTGAAGGACCCTCTCCAATCATAATATCAAGGCGGTAATCTTCCATTGCAGGGTAAAGAATTTCTTCAATGACCGGAGATAAACGATGAATCTCATCTATAAATAAAACATCATTAGTTTCTAAGTTTGAAAGTAACGCCGCAAGATCTCCAGTCTTCTCTAAAACAGGGCCAGAAGTTTGTCGTAAATTAACCCCCATCTCACGAGCAATAATATGGGCTAAAGTTGTTTTACCAAGGCCTGGAGGCCCAAATAGTAAAACATGATCTAAAGCTTCCTCTCTTTTCTTAGAAGCATCCATAAAAATATTTAATTGCTCTCTTAACTTATCCTGACCAACATACTCGTCTAATAACTTGGGTCTAAGAGCACGCTCAAGATTGTCCTCAACCTCATCTATTGGACTTGGTTCTTTAAATTGATCTGGTTCAATCATTTCTTTCCCTTATTTAATTCCTAGATAATAATCTTAATGATTGTCTTATTCCGTCGTTAACACTTATGCCTTCAGATAATTCTCTAGTTACACTATTTACATCTTTATGGCTGTAACCTA
>Ga0209384_1000354_pt1 | contig 30607 bp, 25 predicted proteins | sample CoawatmetaG05DNA_FD_187511 | JGI IMG/M metagenome (GOLD analysis project Ga0209384, IMG submission 187511) | Marine microbial communities from the West Antarctic Peninsula - Coastal water metaG058-DNA (SPAdes) (version 2) | ecosystem: Environmental > Aquatic > Marine > Coastal ... | reverse complement strand
ACCTATGTCAAAGATAGATATACCGGTTTTTCAGGTGATAGTCCTCGTAACCCTCCAGAAGATTTAAAACTTTTTCCAGGCTTTCTTAAGCGTCTATCAGATGATGGTGGCACACCACAATATGCGCGGCCAATGTGCACTGGAGAAGTAAAGTCTAAAGGGCAGGGAGAGCTACAAAAAGACATTTCTAATTTAAAAGCAGCCATGGCGAAAAATGGAATCGAAAGAGGCTTTATGAATGCTGCCTCACCTGGCGTTATTTCTTTATTCTTACAAAATGACCATTACTCAACCAGGGATGCTTATTTAGCAGCCCTTGCAGATGCTATGCGAGATGAATACGAGACTATTGTGGCTTCAGGGTTAGATTTGCAGCTAGATTGCCCAGACTTAGCTCTTTCTAGGCATATGTTATTTAGCCATTTGTCAGATTCAGAGTTTATAAAGGTTGCAGAGTCACATGTGGAAGCTCTCAATCATGCGTTACAAAATGTACCAGAAGAAAAAGTGCGGATCCATATCTGCTGGGGTAATTATGAGGGGCCTCACTGTTGTGACATTGATATGAATAAGGTGTTTAGCACTTTAATGAAGGCCAAAGCGCAATATACTTTATTTGAAACCTCAAACCCTCGTCATGCTCATGAGTGGACGGTCTTTCGCGACCGTAAGAACGAAATACCAGACAATAAAATACTTGTTCCTGGTGTAGTGGATACCACTACAAATTTTATTGAACACCCTGAATTAGTTGCAGAGCGTATACAAAAGTTTGTTGATATTGTTGGTACGCAAAGAGTAGTTGCGGGTTCTGACTGTGGCTTTGGTACCTTTGCAGGTTTTGGCGCGGTAGATCCAGACATTGCTTTTGCCAAGTTAAAATCACTTTCTGAAGGCGCTGCACTTGTAAGCAAGCGCATGGGAGGTCTCTAGCTTTATTCTTTTTTTACCATTTGGCAGCTCTAGTAAATTAGGCTCAGTTAAGTGAACAAAAGTGGCACCAAACGCTAGATAATAGCTGCGCCTAAGCGTTACATGGCACGTGTAAAAATGTAACGTTTTAGGCAACCTTTACCGCAGTGTTAAACATTAGCTAAAACCATGACGAGATTGAATACGCCTAGGCCGCACCTAATACATTAGTCACCTTGTAAACGTATTATTATTCGCCATATAAGCCTACAATGGTAGGAGATGAGTGGTTCTGCTTGGCAAACAGGCAGTTAAATGGGAAGCATGGACAAGATTACGGCAAACCGGTCTTGAGCCAACACTGCCCCCGCAACGGTGAATCGTTAGGCGATTTAGTCCGATACCAGCCCCTCAAAATGTAATCAGAAACCTAGCATTTATACTGGGTTTCACATAAATCGTGCGGTGGGTGCGATGGATACTGCTATGCTCAAATCAAACTTCCCGTTTACTGCCGTTGTTGGCCAATCTCCTGTTAAGCTTGCGTTAACTTTGCTAGCTATTGATCCTGCGATTGGTGGTGTGCTCGTTAGTGGTCCCCGTGGCAGTGCCAAGTCGACCTTGGCTCGCAGTTTAGCAGACCTCAACATTGCCAACCTAAGCCAATTAGTTACTCTCCCCCTAGGGGCTAGCGAAGAGATGGTGACTGGCACTATAGACCTACAAAAAGTACTTGGTGAACAACAGGTTACCTTTGCGCCAGGGCTTTTAAGTAAGGCCCATAAAGGCTTACTTTATGTAGACGAAGTGAACCTTTTACCAGATGCCTTAGTAGACTTATTATTAGACGCTGCTGCTAGTGGCGTGAACCATATAGAACGTGATGGCATTAGCCACCAGCATGAAGCCGAATTTACCCTAATGGGCACTATGAACCCCGATGAAGGCGACTTACGGCCACAGTTGCTAGATCGTTTTGGCTTTGGTGTGGCTCTTGAGAATACCTACAGCGCCCACGAACGAGTAGAAATTGTGCGTCGCCGCCAAGACTTTGATGCCAACCCCCAAGCCTTTTTAGCAGACTATGCTAAGCCACAAGAGGCCTTGCGAACCCGCATTCAAAAGGCACAAGTGCAACTCAGACTAATTACAGCAAGCGACGAAATGCGTTTGCAAATAGCCCAGCGCTGTGTGGCAGCCCAAGTAGACGGGATAAGAGGTGATTTAGTATGGCTTCGGGCTGCTCAAGCCAATGCTGCACTTCGCCAAGGGGATAACGTCACTTTAGTAGACATTGATGCCGTTGAAGAGCTAGTACTGATGCATCGCCGTAATGAGACTGATACCCCCAGCCCACCGAACACCCCTAACGATAAACCAACCCAAACTCCGCCTCCTTTTGAGCGCCCAAGCCAAAGCAAGCCAAAAACAGAACACCACAAACGTGAAGAAGACTGGGGAGAAATGGCCCCAACTCAGCAAACAACGGGACAACTACGCCATATTGCTCAAAGTAAAAACACACCTAAGGCCATTGCAAACCTAACCGCCAGTGCTGGTAAGGGCATACAGGGCCGAGGTAACAGTAGGGCAGGTCGGCAATGGTCTAAACGTATTAATTGGTTTTCTAGTTTAATTGCAGGCCGTAATAAAGCCAATGCCGTCGACTTACGCTACCGCCGCCAACGAGGTGCTGACCCAGTAATGCACCTAGTGCTGCTTGACACATCCGCGTCGACCTTAAATGGTGATGGCCAGAGCCAGGCTAAAGGCTTAGTAGCAGGAATGGCTCATCACGCTTATTTAGCCCGCCAGCAATTGGTGCTGCTGGGCTTTGGTAATGACCAAGTGTCTGAGCTATACAGCCAAGGCCGCGCACCCAAAGCCATGGCCCCTTTGCTTAACACCTTTGGCGCAGGTGGTGGTACCCCACTAAAACAAGCCATTGTCCACGCTAGCGCCTTTGCAACCCGGTTAGTTAGGCGAAACCCAGCGACCCGTATTATCAATACTATTATTACTGACGGTCGTGTGCAGCAGGACTTATCAGGCCTCAAATTGCAGGGTGAGTCTGTTCTGGTAGACATTGAACAAGGCCAAGTGAAGCGTGGCCGTGGGCAGCAGATCGCATATGCTTTAAACGCACAGTATTTAACCTTATCCCAAGCGAGACTTGTTTAATGAGTAAAACCCATGAAGAACGCATGGCAGCTAAAAAAGCTGTTATTGATGCTCGTATTGCTAAAGCCACAGAGGAACGCGGCGTTACCATTCTATTGCGTGGCAATGGTAAGGGTAAAAGTAGCTCTGCCTTTGGCACCATGATGCGATGCTTAGGCCACGGCAAAAAAGCAGCTGTAGTTCAGTTTGTTAAAGGACGTGTTGAAACGGGTGAATACAAATTTTTTAAAGACTACCCGGGCCTGGACTGGCACGTGATGGGTCATGGTTTCACATGGGAAACGCAAGATAAATCTAACGATATTGCGGCCGCACAAAAAGCTTGGGAGATCACCCAAGGCCTATTACAAGACCCTAGTATCGACATGCTAGTACTCGATGAAATGGCCTATGTGTTTAAGTATAACTATTTGCCTTTAGAGCCTGTGTTAGAAGCTCTAGCTAACCGCCCACATCACCAAACTGTGATGATTACTGGCCGCGTAATGCCTGAAGCACTGGTCGACTATGCCGACACTATTAGTACCGTAAAAGATGATGGCCATGCGTTTCGCATAGGCGTTAAAGCTCAAGCTGGTATTGAATATTAATGACATCAATCACTCCTAAACCTGCTTCAGCTTCTGAAGCCACGGTAGCGCATTGCCCCGCATTATTTTTAGCGGCGCCTGCGTCTGGCCAAGGAAAAACTACGATTACTAGCGCCCTAGCTCGTTATCATAAAGACCTAGGCCGCAATGTGAGAGTGTTTAAAATGGGGCCTGATTACCTAGACCCACAGATTTTAGAACAAGCCTCTGGCCAGCCTGTCACGCAGCTAGACCTATGGATGGCAGGGGTGGCCTATTGTCGACATCAATTTTATTTGGCCGCTCAAACTGCTGACCTTATTTTAGTAGAAGGGGCGATGGGACTGTTTGACGGCGAGCCTTCAAGTGCAGACCTAGCCTCCACCTTTGGCATTCCTGTTGCGCTAGTGATGGATGTTAAGGGCATGGCACAAACCGCTGCTGCAGTTGCACTAGGTTTGGCGAATTTTAGGGACGATGTCGAATTTTATGGTTTAGTTGCCAACAACTGTGGCACCGAGCGTCATGCCCAGCTAATCCGTGATGCCTTGGATGGCCGCATGCCATTGCTAGCAAATCTAGCGCGAGACCCAGACGTATCGCTGCCAGAGCGCCACTTGGGCCTAGTGCAGGCGCACGAAGTACGTGAGGAGTTAGAACAACGTTTTAACTTAGGCAAAGCATGGCTAGGTGAGCAAGCTATTTGTAATTTACCACCGTCAGTGGCTTTTGTTAGCCAAGATATAGCCCCACCAGAAAGACTTTTGGCCGGTACCAAAATTGGTATTGCTCGTGACGCGGCGTTTAGCTTTATCTATAGCGCCAATACCCGCTTGCTAGAGGCGATGGGAGCACAGCTTAGTTATTTCTCCCCCATGAACGATACCCACTTACCTGCCGTGGATGCCCTATGGTTTGCTGGAGGCTATCCAGAGCTACATGCTAAGAAACTGTCTGAAAATAGCAGTATGTTAAAAGACATTCGAGCTTTTAATGCTCAAAGTAAACCTATTTTAGCCGAATGTGGTGGCTTTTTATATTGTCTGGAAGACTTAACCGACTTAGATGAGGTCACCCATACCATGGCTGGCATTTTAGAAGGCCAAGGGACTATGCGTGGCAAGCGCGGCTGCCAGGGTATGCAAGCAGCAATGCTGCCAGAAGGCGAAGTGCGAGCCCATGCCCACCACCGCTCGCGCAGCCAAAATACACCAGCACCTATTGCGCATGGTAAGCGTCAGCGACATCCCGCACCTGGTGAATCTATTTATCGCCAACAAGGCTTAACCGCCAGTTACTTGCACTTATTCTTCCCTTCTAATCCAGAAGCTGTGGCACAGTTATTTAGCAAGCCGATTGCACCAGGTGCATCAAACCAACCTACTCCACAAAAGCAGACACAAGGTTAATTTAAGTTATGTGGCCCGAATCTAGCGAACAAAAACAGCCCCTGCGTACCGGTTTGACTACCGGCACTTGCGCTACGGCTTGCTGTTTAGCTGTGGGTCATTTATTGCTTGGTAGGGTTAAAAAAACTAGTGTTAGCGTTACCCTACCCATTAAAAGGCCCAACGCTAAAGAAGCCAGCCACAGAGCAAGCAAACACGTAGATCTAGAACTGACGTTAGTGGAAATGCGCACCGCCACTAGCGCATATGCGCAAACCACTAAAGATGCAGGTGATGACCCAGATGCCACTCATGGGGCCACTATTTGGGTATCGGTAAAATTAGTTGCGCAAAAAGGCATTAGCTTCATTGCGGGCAAAGGAGTAGGCACAGTCACTCGCTCTGGCTTGGTGATAGACGTTGGCCAAGCGGCCATCAACCCAATACCTAGACAAATGATGAGTGAGCATCTCACACGTCTTGGTGTATTTTATCAGTACACCGATGGTTTTGAAGTGACAGTTGGTGTAGTAAATGGTGAAGAAATTGCCAAAAAAACCATGAATGGCCGCTTGGGAATTCTGGGTGGTTTATCCATTTTGGGCACAACAGGCATTGTGCGCCCTTATTCTTGCAGCGCGTGGATTGCATCCATTCATCAAGGGCTGGATGTGGCCGCTTCAAACGATTACACCCATGTGGCAGCCTCTACCGGTAATGCTAGCGAAGCCTTTATTAGTGAGCATTATGGGCTTAATGACATGCAGCTTATTGAAATGGGAGACTTTGCTGGTGCGGTTTTGAAACACCTGAAAAAGGCCCCTGTAAAACGCGTTACTATTTGTGGCGGTTTTGGAAAAATTAGCAAGCTGGCAGATGGCCATTTAGACTTGCATAGCAGCCGCTCATCTATCAACTTAGTCAAGCTGTCAGACGTGGCCCGCAAGCTAGGTGCAGATGAGGCGTTAGCAACATCCATAGAGGCCTGCAATACCAGCTTAGAAGCGCTGGGATTATGCCAACAACACGGCATAGATTTAGCCGACGCTGTTTGTCAAAACGCCCTAAATTTTGCGCAAACAACAGTGCCAAGCTCTGTGCAGCTAGAGGTATTTGCAGTGAACAGGCAAGGCAAATTATTAGCCAGCGCCTTTGGTGCACAAACCCCTAATAAAGAGGCAGTGCTGTGAAACTATTGATCTTAGGTGGCACGGCCGATGCTCGCCATTTGGCTAAAGTCATGCACCAAGCCCAGCCATCATTGGAGTTAGTCTACAGTGTGGCTGGTCTTGTACGCCAACCAAACGTGCCAGCTACCGTAGTTAGTGGTGGCTTCACCCAGTTTGGCGGCCTGAGCGCCTACTGCACAGCACAACATGTTGATGGCATTGTTAATGTAACCCACCCATTTAGCACCACCATGGGCGATCATGCTCAGCAGGCTTCTAACGAATTGGGTATAAACTACTGGCGTTTTTTAAGGCCAACGTGGCAGCAAAAGGCAGGTGATGATTGGCGCTTATTTAGCACCAAAGAAAAACTGCTACGCGCACTTTCTGGCTATGAGCGTGCATTACTTACCCTAGGCCAAGTGAGCCCTAAGGAGCTGGCTTTTTTAAAATCAGACCAGCACATTTGGTTGCGCACTGCCGTACAGCCGACACACCCATTGCCCAGCCACGTTAATTGGATCAAAGCCATAGGCCCATTTAATGAAGCCTGCGAGCTAGCATTATTAAAGCAGCATCACATTCAAGTGATTGCTAGCAAAAACAGTGGCGGTAGCGCTACAGAAGCCAAGCTTGCTGCTGCACGCACCCTCAAAGTGCCCGTATTTATGTTACAACGCCCAGATATCAAAGGCCCTACAGAAGAGGACTTTGGTGCATTAATAGATCGTTTACAGGCGTGGGCTGAAACGCCAATGGCAGTAATAGCATGATGACTCAAATAAACCAGACACTAAAAAAAATGTCCATCACCATCAAAATGGCCACGGCCATAACGACTAGGTTTTTTTGATATGACCTTTGTATACCAGCCTAATCCCCACGCGATTGAGCAAGATAGCTTTCGCCAGATTCGGCAGCTAACAGATCTATCAGGTTTGAGCACAGATGCCCAACAAGTGGTGATGCGTGTTGTCCACAGTGTGGGTGACCCCACCGTGGCGCGTCAGATGCGCATCAGTGTCAATGCGTGCAAAGCAGGCCGTGCTGCACTGGCCAACCATAACGCCATATTATGTGATGTAGAAATGGTAAAGCAGGGTATTACCAAGCGTATGATCCAAAGCCCACCCCTGTGCTATTTAAACCATGAAGATACGGCGGCAATGGCCAAAGCGCGAGGTGAAACTCGCTCTATGGCCGCGTTAGATCTTTGGGGTGATCAGCTTAAAGACAGTGTAGTGGTGATTGGTAATGCGCCCACCGCATTATTTCGCTTATTAGAAATGATCAAATCAGGCGCAGCTAAACCTGCGTTAATCGTAGGTATTCCTGTAGGTTTTGTAGGCGCTGCTGAGTCTAAGCAAGCCCTCTGGGACATCCATAATAAGCTAGGCATTCAGTGCATTACCTTGCTTGGCCGCCAAGGTGGCAGCGCTGCTGCGTCTTCTGTAGTAAACGCATTACTGCGCTGTAACATTGGCGAGCGTTACTAATGCCCAAAATCACGGTTATTGGCTTAGGCATTTGCCAGCCCCCATTATTGAATGAAAAGGCCCTAAGTGCCTTGCGCTCTTGCGACTGCGTTATGGGGTCGCCTAGGCAGCTAGAAAGTGTTGGACAACTGCCTGCTCCACCTAAGCCTGAGCAGGGGCCTACTTCACATCAAGTACTCTTGGCTTTACCCAAGCTCGAGCACATTGTTAATGACATCAAGGGCTTTGATCATGTGGTCATTCTAGCCTCAGGAGATCCGCTGTTATTTGGTATTGGCAAATATTTGCAACGCACATTTAGTCCAAAATTAGGTTATGACGTTGTCTGTATTAGTGGTGTTTCAAGCTTACAAGGCGCATGCGAATTAACCGGCCTCTCATTACAAGATGCGCAGTTAGTGAGCCTCCATGGTCGGCCACTAAGCCACCTTAATCGGCATTTACAACCCAATCGCAACTTATTGATTCTTACTGATAAGTACAGTCATCCTAAAGCCATAGCTAAAGCCTTAGTGGCAGCAAACTTGCCACACTCATTAATGCATGTGTGCGAGCGTTTAGGTTATGAGGATCAAACGTCTCAACAATTTGATGCAAAAACACTTTCGCAATCTAGCCAAAGCTTCGACCCACTTCACGTGACAGTAGTTCGCACTTTGGGTGGTGGTAATGTAATGCCTAGCTTCCCAGGCATAGCAGATGCCCACTTTGTAACTGATGGAGAATCTGGCAAAGGCCTGCTTACAAAACGTGAAGTACGGCTTAATATTCTCAGTTTGTTGCAGCCCGCACCCCAAGATACAGCATGGGACATAGGCGCAGGGTGTGGTGGCGTAGCCATTGAATGGGCACTTTGGAACCCTTTAGGACACGTATATGGCATTGAACATCACAGCCAACGTGTGGCTTGTCTAAATGCCAATATAGATGCTTTTGGGGTGAGTGCTAACTTACATATTAAGCAAGGCAGAGCGCCTGGTTGCCTAGTAGACCTACCCAATCCAGACAAGGTTTTTATTGGTGGTAGTGGAGGTGATCTTAGCGCCATATTGCAGTTAGCTTGGCAACGCATTAAGCCTGGTGGACGCCTTGTAGCCAGTGCCGTTACCGAGCCTAGCAAGGCAACATTGAGAGACTTTACCCAGCTAGTTGGCCAACAACCTAAGGATTATTTACAAGTGTCTATAAGCCGCCAAGACACTATTGCTGGGCAAGATATATTGCGGCCTGCCTTACCAATCACCTTAATGAGCTGGCATAAAGCCCTAGAGACAGAAAACTAATGCATAACTTCCAAGCTAAATTAGGTGTATTTTACGGCGTAGGTGTAGGCCCTGGTGATCCATTATTGATCACTTTAAAGGCACACCACCTTATCCAAAGCGCCGATGTGATTTGTTATTTATCTAACCAAGTAGGCACTTCACAAGCCCGTGATATCGCTAACCTAAGCATAACAAGCCGCAGCACCCCTGCAGAAGAAGTGGCTATTCCTATGCCCATGAGCACAGAGCGCACTGCTGCTAACGCTGCCTACGATTTGGGTGCAACGCAAATTTCTGCACACGTAAAATTAGGAAAATCTGTGGTCTTTTTATGTGAAGGCGACCCACTATTTTTTGGGTCTTTTAGTTATCTACTAGAGCGTTTGAGTGATTCACATGAGTGTTTTGTAGTGCCTGGAATCTCCTCTGTAAACGCTGCAGCATCAGCGTTGCAGCAGCCCCTTACATTGCTGCAAGAATCCTTTGTGGTAATGAGCGGTCGGCACACTGATGTGCAACTAGAGCAAGCCCTAATTAGCCACGACAGTGTGGTGATCATGAAAGCAGGCCGGGCCCGGGCCCGCATCCTTGCCATTCTTGATAAAACAGGGCGCACAGCAGATGCTAATTACCTTGCGTACATAGGCCGTGACAACGAAGAAATTTTAACTGACGTGGCACAGTTAGCCAATACAACTGGCCCATACTTTTCTTTGTTTGTAGTCCTTAAGCAGGGGCGCCTTTCGTGATCCGTATTTTTGCCTTAACCGATGCTGGAGCGCGTCTAGGAAAGCGTTTAAAAACACTGCTGCTGACTAAGGATCCACACACCTTGGTTTCATTTGAGCTCAAACCTCAGCCCTTTGCCAAAACTGTTCAAACGGCTTTTACCCGCGAGGAACGGCTTATTCTAATCTGTGCCACCGGCATTGCTGTGCGCACTTTGGCGCCCGTTTTATTAGATAAATACCGCGATCCTGCCGTATTAGTGCTCGATGAACAAGGTCAGTTTGTTATCCCGTTGCTGTCTGGCCATGAAGGTGGTGCTAACGAATGGGGTCGCCAAGTGAGCGACCTACTAGATGCACAGCTCGCCATGACCACTGCTCAGCCATACCTGCAGCCTGTGTATACCGTAGGTATGGGCTGTGAGCGCGGTTGTAGTAAAGAGCACTTATTAGAATTTTTAAACCAATGCTTGTTTGAAAAAGGCCTCACTATCAACGACATTGTCAGCATAAACAGCATTGACATAAAAGCCGATGAGCAGGGCCTTATCGACTTGGCTCAAAGCCTTGGGAAAAGTTTCCAAACATATTCAGCTCAGGCGTTGGCTGCTGTAAATGACCAACTTATTAACCCTTCACAGTATGTGTACGACACTGTAGGGGTGTATGGCGTAGCAGAGTCTGCCGCACTCTGGTCGGCTCAACAGGCCACTGGTAATGAAGCCGAGCTACTGCAAGCTAAACTCAAAACACCTAAAGCAACTTGTGCTATAGCCCGAGCATTTCCGCCTGGTGCTGGTTCAATTGGCGAACAAGATTAACCCTTAAACCTATCTAATACGCACGAGATCAACATGAGTAAATTATTTATCGTCAGCACCGGCCCAGGTGACGCACAGTTAGTGGCGCCTCGTGCCCACGCTGCTATTGCTGCCAGTACAGACCTAGTGGCATACGGCCTCTACCTAGATATTTTAGGTGATGTATGTGACGGCAAACAGCACTATGACTTACCCCTAGGCGAAGAAATTGGTCGCGCCCGTTTGGCGTTAAATTTGGCTGCAAGTGGCAAGGCTACTTCACTCATTTCTAGCGGTGATATTGGTATTTATGCCATGGCTACCCTGGTCTTTGAATTACTCGACATGCAGTTACAGGGCAAGGAGAATCACCCAGAATGGTTAGAGGTAGAATTGGAAGTTATTCCAGGAATTTCTGCCATGCAAGCTGGCGCCAGCCGCGTAGGCGCTATGTTGGGGCATGACTTTTGCACTATTTCTTTGTCAGATTTGCTCACGCCTTGGGAAACCATTCTTAAGCGGATTGAAAAAGCTGGCGAGGGCGACTTTGTAGTGTCTTTCTATAATCCTGTGTCTAAAAAACGTGATTGGCAGCTTAACAAAGCCCGCGACATTTTGTTACAGCACCGCCCAGCTTCAACACCAGTCTTAATCGGTCGTCAGCTTACGCGCCCAGAAGAGCAGGTGACCATCATTCGTTTAGATGAATTAGATGCCAAAGACGTGGACATGTTTACCCTTGTCTCCGTGGGTAACAGCGAATCTAGGCACATAGTAAATGGTACCAAAGAGTGGGTTTATACCCCTCGCGGATATAAAAAGAAGCTTTAATCACAAATTTTTGACAACACACAGGACAAAATTATGACTGTATACTTTATTGGCTCAGGCCCAGGTGATCCAGAGCTAATGACCCTTAAAGGGCAACGCTTACTAGATGCAGCACCCGTAGTGCTATTTGCAGGGTCATTGATACCTGATGAAAATATGGAAACGGCACGTTCACGCGGCGCACTAGTCATAGACACTGCAGCACTAGCATTGGATGCTCAGGTAGAACTAATGGCCGCCGCTCACGCCAAAGGCCAGCATGTGGCGCGTGTACACTCTGGCGACCCCTCATTATATGGTGCCACTGGTGAGCAAATGCGCCGCCTAGAAGCATTAGAAATTGATTACGAAATTATCCCAGGGGTAACAGCTTATTCTGCATCAGCCGCATGGCTGGGCAAAGAACTTACCTTGTCTGGCATTTCACAAACAGTAATCCTTACCCGTTACGAAGGCAAAACCCCCTTTCCAGATCGTGAGCGTTTGCCTGCATTAGCTGCTACAGGGGCTACCTTAGCTATACACCTGGGTATTACTCGTATTCATAAAATTGTGGAAGACCTAGTCCCCCACTATGGCGAAGACTGCCCAGTGGCTGTGTGTTACCGTACCAGCTGGCCAGACCAAGACAAGGTGACGGGTACTCTAAGTGATATAGTGGCTAAAGTGCGTGCTAAGAAGTTTACCCGCACGGCATTGATCTTAGTAGGTCATGTATTAGATGCTGAGAACTTTGATGATTCGTACCTGTACGATGAAAACAAGGCCCATATCTATCGCAAGAAAGATCATAATAAAAAGATAAACTAGTTCAAGCGCTTTGAAAGACAGGAAAACAGCCTCTTGTTGAAGTAAAACCACTATGAAGGGGCTTTTACGTTATTATAAGGGCCCTTTTGTTTCGTATGAACGTTATGTCTAACCAGCCCTCCACAACAACCATACGTATTGGTATGGTTGAATTCATTTTCCTCATGGCATCACTAATGTCTGTGGTGGCTTTGTCCATTGACGCCGTGTTACCAGCGTTGGGTTTTATGGCGCAGGAATTTAATGTAGGCGGAAGTGAAGTTCAATTGGTCATCACCAGCCTATTTGCCGGCTTTGCCATAGGTCAACTCATCTATGGCCCTGTCTCTGACCGTGTAGGTCGATTACCTGGAATTTATGTGGGTTTTGGCTTTTTTATACTGGGCTGTATATTAGCAATGTCCGCACAGTCTATAGAGATGATGCTTATTGGGCGTTTTTTACAGGGCATAGGCGCATCTGGACCACGCATTATGGTATCAGCCTTAGCAAGAGATTGTTTTAGCGGCCGAGCCATGGCGCGCATCATGTCACTGTCTGGCGCAGTATTTATGATTGTGCCCATTTGCGCCCCTATGCTGGGGCAGGTATTGCTTTGGTTTGGGCCATGGCAATACATTTTTGCAATGTATATCATCTTAGCAGTGTTGTTGTGCATCTGGACTTGGCTGCGGCTTGACGAAACGCTCCCTCATGAAAAACGCCGCTCCATTCACCCTAAAGTGCTGTGGGAGGCATTTGTCCTTGTACTAAGCAACCGTGTTGCAGCGGGATATACCTTAGTCAGTGGTTTGGTATTTGGTGGTTTTTTAGGATACTTAAGCTCCAGTCAATGGCTATTCCAAAATATTTATGACGTCGGTGATGCCTTCCCTCTATATTTTGGCGCCTTAGTATTTCCTAACTTAATTTCTTCCTACCTCAACGCTAAACTGGTCATGCGTTGGGGCATGTTTAGACTGGTGCAGCTAACCAACCTGCTGGTTTTCACAGGTTCCATAGGCCTTTACATGTATGCCCAGCTTTACAATGGCGTACCACCACTAATGCACACAATGGCTTTTTTGTTTGTAATTTTTTCTGGCATTGGTTTTCAGTTTGGCAATCTCAATGCCTTGGCCATGGAACCTTTGGGTCAGGTAGCCGGGATGGGGGCTTCTGTGGTGGGTGCTGGATCAATGTTTATTTCTATTCCTATTGGGGGTTTGATCGGCATGTCGGTAGATACAGATATTTTCCCAGTAGCCCTAGGTATGGCTGTTTGCTCACTGCTGTCTATGTTGGTGATGCATTGGGTGCGGTTTGGTTTTGGTAAACCCAATGCTGGCGGCGGTGTATCTAGCTAGGCTCAAGTGCTGCTTGAATCGTGATAACTGATCAAGCGGCTCTACCCGCTTGAAAAAGCGTCGCGTTAGGGATAGTTTACGCCCCTGGAAGGCTGATTTAAGTGGCTTTCTGTGCCAAAATGGCGGGCAATTTCAAACACCCTTTTAGCATTCGATTAAGCACAAGGTTATCCCATGCAACTGAAAAAAATCCCAGCTACTGTTGTCACCGGTTTTCTAGGTAGTGGCAAGACCACTTTATTGTCTAATGTCTTGCGTCAAATTTCTGGCGGTAAAGACCCCAAGCGTATCGCAGTCATCGTTAACGAATTTGGCGAACTGGATATTGATGCTGATTTACTGCGTAATTGCCCATTAGACTGTGATGATGAAGGTGAGGCACCAACCAGCACCCAGCAAGGTATTTATGAACTAGCCAACGGTTGCATTTGCTGCACCGTAGAGGAAGAGTTTTTGCCAGTCATGTTGGAGTTGGTAAAGCGTCGTGATGACATTGACCATATTCTTATTGAAACCAGTGGTTTAGCTTTACCAAAACCCCTTGTGCAAGCCTTCAATTGGCCCGATATTAAGCAACACTTTACTGTTGATGCAGTGATTACGGTAATTGATGGCCCTGCGGTTGCTGCAGGTCGTTTTGCCCACGATGCTGAGCAGGTTCAAGCGCAACGCTTAGCCGATGAAAGCCTTAACCATGACCCTGATCTAGCCGAGTTACTTGATGACCAGCTAAGTGCTGCCGACCTAGTCATCGTATCCAAAAGCGACCTTTTATCTGACCAAGAACGCAGCAAAGTGGAACAGGTAATTACTGCGAAAGTGCCTTCTGCCGTCAAAACTGCTTACATTGGTCAAAATGAAGACGGCACAAGTGATGCGTCTATCGAACTAATACTGGGCCTAGAAGCTGCTGCAGAAGAACGAATCGAAGCCGTGCACACTCACCACGATCATCACCATGATCATGGTGGCCATCATGAGCATGCCCATGACCATTTTGATTCCTGTGTCGTTCACCTAGGCGAAGTAGATGGTGAACGGTTACAAGTGGCACTAGCAGAGCTGCTTTCTAAGCAACAAATATACCGCGCTAAGGGGTTTGCAGCGATACCCAATAAACCAATGCGTCAGGTCATTCAGGCTGTTGGTCAGCGCTTAGAAAATCACTTCGACCGGCTGTGGGCTGCAGATGAAGCACGCTCTACCTCCTTAGTTATGATCGGCAAAAATCTACATGTTGACGAACTCACCAGCGCATTAAAAGTTGCTGAGGTTTAATCACCGAACATGCATTTGCTCGCAGCACAACCTGGTGGCTTCGTTGAAGAAGAGGGCATTATAGACCTAGGCCAAGACCCCGCTAAAGTGGTAATTTTGGCTGCCGCCGATACTAGCCTTGCTATGCTAGCCACTGCAGCTGAACAACTTGGTAGTGAGCTACCATCTATTCGACTAGCAAACTGGAGTCACCTGCTAAAACCGGCAGCTTTTGATCTTTATGAGCACAAGGTGTTGGAGCAAGCAGAATTAGTGATGGTCTCATTACTGGGTGGTGCAAGTTATTGGAATTATGGCTTCGAACGTCTTCAAGCATGGCAGCAGGCCAAGCCTAATCGCCAACTCATTTTGGTGCCGGGAGACGACGCACAAGACCCACAGTTAACCCAAGCCAGCTCTTGTAAGGCGGCTTCTTGTCAGCTTGTATGGCAATACCTGCGCCAAGGTGGCGTGAGTAACGGCATTAATTTATTGCGCTATTTAACTCAAGAGCTCAACCAAGGCGTACCAACATCATTAGCTTTAAAAGCCAAGCAGCCTCAATGGCAACCCCCCGCTGAACTTCCCCAAGCGTTGATTTATCAACCAGGCGTAGCTCAAGCTAGCTTCATGGATTGGCAAAAACAGGCCATTGCACAGGGTTTAAAACACGCACCTGTAGTGGCTCTATTATTTTATCGCAGCCATTTACAAAGCGGTAATACCCGCATGTTTGATGGTTTAATGGCAAGTTTAGTTAGCCAAGGTATGAACCCCATTGCTCTTGCCGTTACCTCGCTTAAAGACCCACAGGCACTAGCATTAGTAAACCACACTTTAAAGCAATCAAACTCTAAACTGGTACTAAGCAGCTTGGGGTTTGCCAGCAACAAGGTAGATGCACCAAGCCTTAGCTCTTCACCAACACACTTTAAACTACCTATTGAAGGTGACATTCCTGTTTTGCAGTTGGTACTTTCTTCTACCACACAAGAGGCATGGCGTGAGCACAAACAAGGGCTAAGGTCCCGCGATATTGCTATGCAAGTGGTATTGCCAGAGATGGATGGCCATGTGCTCACTCGAGCAATTAGCTTTAAGTCCATGGGTTACTACAGCAAACTATGCCAAATAGACCTTATGGGGTATGAGCTCGAACCTGAAAGAGCACAATTTGTGGCGCGCTTGGCTAAGGGATATTGTAGCCTTGGAAATAAAGCCAATAATGACAAACGTATTGCCCTAATACTTGCCAACTATCCCACCAAAGATGGCCGCATTGGCAATGGTGTGGGTTTAGACACCCCACAATCGGCCATTAATGTGTTACACGCTATGCAAAACGCAGGTTATGCCGTTGATACGATACCAGAAAATGGTAATGGCTTAATCGAAGCTCTATTAGAATCTGTTACTAATAACCCCAATACATTGCACCACTTGCCGTGTTGGCAAAGTTTGGAAGCTGCTGTATACACGAAGCATTTCTCTAAGTTACCACGTAGCTGCCAAGATGCTGTGCTGCAACGCTGGGGTGGTCCAGAGCAAGATCCAAAATATAGACAAGGCCGTATCATGTTGGCAGGCCTACGCTTAGGTGAAACCTTTGTAGGCATCCAGCCAGCCAGGGGTTATAACCTAGATTTAACGGCCAACTACCATGACCCAGACCTAGTTCCCCCCCACAGTTATTTAGCCTTTTATTTCTGGTTGCGCCATGTTTATGAGGTGGATGCACTCATTCACCTTGGCAAACACGGCAATCTAGAATGGCTGCCCGGTAAGGGCGTGGCGCTAAGTGATGAATGCTGGCCCGATATTGCCCTTGGCCCAATGCCTCATTTTTACCCATTTATTGTCAATGATCCAGGTGAAGGTGCTCAAGCGAAGCGTCGGGCTCAAGGGGTGATTATTGATCATTTAATGCCGCCCATGGCCCGTGCTGAAACCTATGGGGAACTCGCTGATTTAGAAACTTTGGTAGATGAACTATACCAAGCCACAGGTCTAGACACCGGTCGTGAGCTCTGGCTAAGGGAGCAAATTGTTGCCACCTTGGCTAGTAGTCATCTTAAACAAGAACTGGGGTTAACTGCCAACACGACTGAAAGCGAAATGCTAGCCGAGCTTGATACCTATTTATGTGACATAAAAGAAGCTCAAATTCGTAATGGTTTACATATTTTAGGCCAGTTACCAGAAGTAGATGAACTCAGCGAAACCCTAGTAGCATTGCTGCGTTTACCCCGCGGTGAAGCCAACGAAGAACGTGGCATTTTGCACAACCTAGCCCTTGATCTAGGCCTAACCGAATATGACCCTCTGGCCACCAAGGTTAGCCCTTGGCTTGGTGCTAAACCTCAGTTGTTAGCTCAGCAAAATAACGCTGTATGGCGCTCCACAATGGACACAAGGGAGCGCCTTGAATCATTAGCACTAAGCTTAGTGAATGAGTACTTACTTTCAGAAAAAAATAATGATATTAACGCTTTAGAAAAAATTCTTCCAAGAACAAGCCAACAGTTACATTATACTAAAAATACTATTTTAGTGGCTTTAGAAGATAGCGCTGTGCGTGAAACTCAAGCCCTTATTCAAGGACTAGCAGGCCAGGCAGTAGAACCTGGCCCTAGTGGTGCACCAACACGGGGACGCTTAGATACCTTGCCTACTGGGCGTAACTTTTTTTCCCTAGACAACCGCAGTGTGCCATCTGCAGCAGCATGGGCGTTAGGCCAACGATCAGCCCAAGCCCTTATTGAAAAGCACTTACAAGAGCATGGCGACTACCCCACTCAGCTTGGTTTATCTGTTTGGGGCACAGCCACCATGCGCACTGGTGGTGATGATATTGCCCAGGCGTTTGCGTTAATGGGGATCAAACCTATTTGGGCTATTGGTTCACAGCGAGTGACCGATTTCGAAATCATTCCTGCCATGCAATTGGGCCGCCCCCGCGTTGATGTCACCTTGAGAGTATCTGGGTTTTTCCGAGATGCTTTCCCTAATGTTATGAAGTTATACGATGCCGCTGTGCAGGCCTTGGTGAGCTTTGATGAACCCGGTTTAGGCGACCAAAATGGTAACACTATTCGCCAGAACGTTGCGCGGCGCAAGGCAGAACTAGAAGCCCAAGGGGTTAGCTCTGGAGACGCCCAGCGTCAAGCTAGCTATCGCGTTTATGGCAGTAAACCTGGTGCCTATGGTGCGGGATTACAGGGACTTATTGATGAGCGCTGTTGGGCCGAGCGCGCAGACCTTGCGGATGCGTACCTTAACTGGGGTGGATACGCCTATGGTAATCAAACAGGTGATGGGGTGGCGGCCCATGACGATTTTAAACATCGCTTAAGCCAGTTAGAGGCTGTGGTACAAAATCAAGACAACCGTGAACACGATTTATTAGACTCCGATGACTACTACCAATTTCAAGGCGGAATGACAAACGCAGTAACCAGCTTTAGTGGCCAAGCCCCTGCGGTATACCACAGCGATCACAGCAACCCTAGCGTGCCTAAAATCCGTACCCTTAGCGAAGAACTCAATCGTGTGTTGCGCTCTCGTGTACTTAATCCTAAATGGATTAGTGCTATGCAGCGCCATGGTTATAAGGGGGCCTTTGAAATGGCTGCCAGCGTTGACTATCTTTTTGCTTACGATGCCACTACAGATTTAATTGCTGATTACCAATATGAACAGGTGAGTGACGCGCTAATCTTTGAAACAGGTAACCAAGAGTTTATGCGCAACAATAATCCTGCAGCCTTAGAAGAAATGGCTGAGCGCATGTTAGAGGCTTGCCAACGAGGCATGTGGCATGAACCAGGTGAACATCAAAAGGCCTTACAAGATTTGCTGTTAGACTTAGATCAACAGAAGGAAACCGCTTCATGACTCAGTCAACATCGACAGCACAGGGTTCACGTACCCTTCTAGTCCAAGGCACCAAAACTGCGTTAGAGAAGAATGTCCGCACCCTTATGGTTCAGGGCACCACATCTGATGCAGGAAAAAGTATATTAGTGACAGCTTTATGCCGTATTTTGGCTCGTAGAGGCATTAAAGTGGCTCCTTTTAAGAGCCAGAATATGGCCCTTAATAGCGCCGTAACTGCTGATGGGGGAGAAATAGGCCGTGCTCAGGCAGTGCAGGCAGAAGCTTGTTTTTTGGCGCCCGATATACGTATGAACCCTATTCTGCTCAAACCCAACAGTGATTTAGGGTCACAAGTAATATTACGTGGCAAAGCCATTGGTAACATGAAAGCCGTGGAATACCACCAGCACAAGCCTAAGTTGTTACAAGACGTGGTGTGTGCCCATGGAGAACTATTACAAGACTTCGATTTAGTCATGGTTGAAGGAGCAGGTAGCCCTGCAGAAATTAATTTAAGGGAACATGACCTAGCCAATATGGGCTTTGCTGAAGCCGTAGACTGCCCTGTTATTATCGTCGCTGATATAGACCGCGGGGGTGTTTTTGCCCACTTATATGGCACCTTTGAACTGCTCAGCCCCAGCGAACAAGCGCGCACGCGTGGTTTTATTATTAACCGTTTTCGTGGTGATAAAACACTACTACAAGGGGGTTTAGACTGGTTAGAAGAACACACTGGTAAACCCGTGCTTGCGGTTTTACCTTATATCCACAACTTACACATAGAAGCCGAAGACTCACTAGCAGTTGACCAGTTTGCCAAAAGCGATGATGGCAAGCACTTTAAGGTTGTTGTGCCGATTTACCCTAGGGCCAGTAATCATACAGATTTTGATGCCTTAAGAATGCACCCAGATGTGGATTGCCAGCTGTTAAGAGATGTGCAAACCTTCAAAGGCGCAGACCTTATTATTTTGCCGGGAAGTAAGAATACCCGTGGTGATTTAGCGTGGCTTAAGCAGTCTGGTTGGGATGCAGTGATTCAACGTCATTTACGTTTAGGTGGCAAAGTCATTGGCATTTGTGGTGGTTATCAAATGTTAGGCCAAGCAGTGCATGACCCAGATGGCACCGAGTCAAACGCAGGTACCAGCAAAGGTTTAGGGCATTTGGATATTGAAACCCTACTACAAGGCGAAAAACAGTTACGTAACGTACAAGGGCACTGGTTAAACCAAATAGGTGACATTCCAGTAACCGGTTATGAAATTCATGTGGGACAGACCACTGGACGTGACTTAGCAAAGCCGCTAATGCAACTTAACACTGGCCCAGACGGTGCCCGCAATAGTGAAGACACTGTGATGGGGAGCTATGTACATGGTTTATTTGATGAACCAAAGCTACTGGAAGAATTATTACACTGGGCCGGTTTAGAACAGACACAAGCGTTCGATTATCCAGCTTTAAGGGCTGCACAAATAGAACGCTTAGCTGATGAAGTAGAAGCAGAGCTGCCAATAGAGAAAATTTTTAATATCATGCAGGGCTGTATATAACATGAGTTTGATTATCACCATTGTTATTGCCCTTGGCCTAGACTATTGGTTAGGTGAACCTAAGCGGCTTCATCCTCTGGTAGGCTTTGGAAGCTTAGCTGATGGGCTGGAGAAGTGGTTCAATTCTGTAGAGGGCGTGCAAGTGAACCAACGTGACACCTTATTAAAATGCAAAGGCACACTCGCATTACTCCTTGCTATTGGCCCTCTTAGCTTTGCCGCTTATAGCCTAGAGCAAACGTTAGCTACCTACGAGGTATTCTCAACACTTTTTGGTGCCGTGGTGCTGTATTTAGCGATTGGATGGCGCAGTCTAATTCAGCACGCCAAAGCCATATCTGCCCCTCTATATGACGGTGATTTAAGCACAGCCCGAGTTGCAGTGAGCCATATTGTAAGCCGTGACACTCAGGACTTAAATGAGCAGGAAATTGCTAAAGCGGCCACAGAATCTGTACTTGAAAATGGTGCTGACGCATTATTTGCAGCCCTGTTTTGGTTTATTGTAGCTGGTATTCCAGGGGTGGTTATTTATCGCCTAAGCAACACCTTAGATGCCATGTGGGGCTATAAAAACTCCCGCTTTTTATACTTTGGATGGGCTGCTGCGCGCTTTGATGACTTACTTAATTTCATCCCTGCTCGCCTCACGGCACTCGCTTACACTCTATGTGGCAGCGTTAATGGGCAAACCCAAAATGCATGGCAAAGCTGGCGTCAACAGGCTGGCACGTGGAAAAGCCCTAATGCTGGCCCAGTAATGGCAGCAGGAGCTGGCGCTATCGGTGTAGAGCTAGGGGGCAGTGCACAGTATCATGGCCACAGCCAACATCGTCCTGTGTTAGGTTCTGGCAGCGCACCCATGGCGGCTAGTATTGATGATGCCTGTGACTTAGTGAACCACAGCCTAGTGCTTTGGCTAGCAGCGATCTGTTTGCTCATTTTTTTGGGGGCAGTGGTATGAGCCTCCTATTTCACGGTGGTGATTTACAGTCAGCGTCTGCTATTTATGGCTGTAAACCTAATGATTGGGTTGATCTATCAACTGGTATTAATCAGCACAGCTACCCTGTGCCAACCATAGACACAAATGCTTGGCACCAGCTACCTTACATAGACCCTGCTTTGAACAAAGCCGCTGGCTCTTATTATGGGGAACACCCCTGCTTAGCAAGCAGTGGCAGCCAAAGTGTTATTCAATTACTACCCTTTATATTGCATCAATTGGGCAACCAGAAAACCACATGGTTACCCAACGTTGGTTATCAAGAACACCGTCAAGCGTGGTCCCAACAAGGTGACGTTAGAACTTACAGTGGGTTAGACAGTCGATTAGCTGCCCAACAAATAGATACGGCGCTACATAATAATGAATTAGGCCATTTAGTCATCATCAACCCTAACAATCCAACAGGCGAAACTTTTAACCCTCAACAGATGCGTTCTTGGGCCCAAAAGCTACATGCGATAGACGGTTTTTTAATAGTTGACGAAGCCTTTATAGACACCACTATGACTGCTAGTCTGCTTACAGAGAAGCTAGCAGATAACATGGTAATACTGCGTTCGGTGGGTAAGTTCTTTGGCCTTGCGGGCATTCGCTTAGGGTTTACCTTTGCAGCTCCAACTGTACTCAATAGTTTGGCCAAGGAGATGGGGCCTTGGTCTGTTAATGGCCCAGCCCAAAAAGTCGCTATTGCAGCTTTAAACGATACGCTATGGCAAACTAATATGCGCACTCAACTGGCGAACGAAGCAATGGCACAACTAAGCCTTTGGCAGCACTCAATGACTCAGTTAGGAGCAGATTTAGCAGCTTCGCACGAATTATTCCGCAGTTTTGTTATGCCACCAGATTTAGCCCAAAGATTACACCTCAATGCTGCCAAAAACGGCATTTTATTGCGCCCAGTTGATATCAACTCAAGCACCAGTTTGTTACGCTTTGGTAATGTTGATTTAAGCCACAGCAGAACACTTGAACACTGCCAAAGATGGATACAACAGGAATCTCCATGAACTTTTTTCCTCTATTTCACAACACCAAACAGTTAAAAGCACTGCTTATTGGTGGTGGGACCGTTGCCAAACGACGCGTTAAATCATTGGTAGACGCAGGCATTGCCTGTGATTTGATAGCTACAGCAGTCGCTGAAGGTGTGACCGAGTTAGTAGAAGGCGCAGGTGGCACCGTAACCATTGGAGCCTATACTTCAGATGAGGCGATGCTAGGCTACAACCTGATTTTAGCACTCACAGACAATCGCAGTGTTAATCACCAAGTCGCTACTGATGCCAGAGCCATGGGTTTATTAGTTAATGTGGCCGATTTCCCTGATGATGGCAATATTATTTTTGGCGCCATCATTGACCGCGCACCGTTAACTATTGCGATTAACAACGGTGGGGCTTCTCCCGTATTATCTAGTATTTTACGTCAGCAATTAGAGCAATTTGTACCCAAAGCCTATGGGCAACTAGCCCGCTTGGTGGGGGCTTATCGCACACGGGTGAAAGAGGCCTTACCAAGTACCACCGAACGGTCAATTTTTTGGCATCAGGTGCTACAGGGACCTGTTGCAGAAGCCGTTTTCTCTGGTAAGCATAGTGAAGCCGAACGCTTGTTAAAAACTCATTTAAGAGAGGCTGATAATGGCCTTGATAAGGTCATGAGTAACGGTGAAGTCTTTCTCATAGGTGCAGGCCCTGGGGATCCAGACCTTCTCACTCTTAGGGCTTTTAGACTGTTACAAAAAGCCGATGTGGTGCTCTATGATGCCTTAGTGTCTGATGGAGTGATGGCTTTAGTGCCAGAGTCTGTAGAAAGGGTATACGTAGGCAAACGCCGCGCTAACCACAGCGTCCCTCAGACGGGTATTAACCAACTGTTGGTAGATTATGCAAAGCAGGGCAAGCGAGTCGCACGCCTTAAAGGTGGAGATCCGTTTATCTTTGGCAGAGGCGGGGAAGAAATTGAAACGTTAGCCGAACAGCATGTGCCCTTCCAGGTAGTACCTGGGATTACTGCTGCCAGTGGCTGCTCTGCCTATTCTGGCATTCCTCTCACTCACAGAAACTATGCCCAATCTGTGCGGTTTGTAACGGGGCAATTACGCGATGGCAGTGTAGATCTACCTTGGCCAGAACTAGTTGTAGAAGGACAAACCTTAGTTTTTTACATGGGCTTAAAAGGTTTACCTATTATATGTGAAAGACTAATTAGTAATGGCATGGACGAAAAAATGCCCGTAGCCTTAATAGAAAAAGGCACTACCCAGGACCAGCGAGTGTTGGTGTCAGAACTGGGTCAATTACCTGCAATGATCAAGGAGGAGCAAGTGATGTCTCCTTCACTATTTGTGGTTGGGCGCGTTGTTAGTTTACATGATAAACTGGCGTGGTTCACATCCTCTAGGGACGTCTAACATGCAGCTTTGGCTAGTAAAGACAGACCTAGATAACGTTACTCATAATAGCCACTCTGGCGAATAAGCCCCACCCTAGCAGGATGCTACAATGCCCATTACACATCAACTATTAGCGGTTTTTGTTGCCCTAATCTGGGGTACTAATTTTGTATTTATTGAACTAGGGCTAAACGATCTGCCGCCATTTTTATTTGCTAGCTTACGCTTTACTTTTGCCGCCTTACCCCTTGTTTTTATATTACCTCGCCCTGCAGTACCATGGCGTTATCTGATAGCGTACGGTTTTTTTATTGGCTTTGGTCAGTTTGGCTTACTTTTTTGGGTGATGGGCAGCCACATGTCCCCTGGACTAGCCTCCTTAGTCATTCAGGTACAAGCTGTGTTCACTATTGTGCTGGCGCTAATGTTATTTAAAGAAACCATTCGCATGCCGCAAATTCTTGCGCTAGTCATTTCTTTTGCAGGTATCCTACTCATTGCTGTTCAAGGTGACACCGATGCTACACCTATAGGCTTAACCATCATATTAATCGCAGCTCTAAGCTGGGCAGCTGGTAACTTAGTTGTTAAGCGTTCTGGTAAGGTCCATATTATTGCTTTTTTAGCATGGTCCTCTCTATTTGCAGTTCCTCCACTGGCTCTCATGTCGTATTACTTCGAAGGGCCTGCTTTCATAGGCCAAAGCCTAGCTTCTGCACATTGGCAAGCTTGGAGTATTGTGTTGTGGCAAACTATCGGTAACACGCTGATCGGATATGGATTGTGGAATTTTTTATTACAACGCCATGCAGCTGCATTCGTAGCGCCTTGGGCATTGCTAGTACCTGTTTTTGGTATGGCTGCCTCCAGCACTTTCCTGGACGAGAGTATGCCTTGGTGGAAATGGATTGCTGCAACCTTAATTATTGCCGGGCTCGTCCTCAATTTGCGCTCAACACCAGCGTCTGCACCCATAAAAATTAATTAGGCCCATTATGCATTTTCTTCCTCGCCGCGTGCAGTATTTACTAACATTGACGCTAGCACTATGGTGTTTACAAGGACTTTTTCGGTTGTTATTTTGGGGTTTTCTATCTGAGCTACCCATAGCCGCTGAAGGCTATTTATTAAAAGCTTATTGGATAGGCTTACGTTTTGATTTAAGGGTTTCTTTATTGGCAGCTTTAACCACCTTACCGTGGCTATTTTTGCCCCGTTTTAGTGCTGTAAACTACCCCCTTTTGCGCCGCCTGCTAGGGTATTGGTTTGGTATTATCTTGCTCATCATACTGGTGATGTATGTCTTGGACGCTGGCCATTACTTGTACCTTGGCAAACGTATAGATGCATCTATATTGCGCTTTACCAGTGACCTTAGCATCTCTACTTCCATGATATGGCAATCTTATCCCGTGATTCAAATCTCCCTGGTCATGGCTGTGACTTGGGCTTTGGGTTATTGGTTACACTATCAATTTCTTTTGCCTTTACTGAAACAAAAAAAGAGTCACAGACGCTGGTACAGCAATTGTATTCACCTTGTGGTTATTGCTGCGTTATTCTTATTGATACTGCTAGGCCGCTGGTCTTTAGTTCCTTTAAGGTGGAATCACGCTTTTTTTAATGGCAATGCTCAGGTTGCAGCCCTTGGCTTGAATCCATTTGTATGGATTTATGATACCGCAAGGTTCAACACTAAAGCTGCGATTAAGGAAGATTTAACACCTTACTTTGGCACACTTTCCAATTTACTAGGAGCAGATTTTCCAAGTAGCGGTGTTGCTGCATTAGACCGCTGGGAAACACCTTTAGCACCAGTAGTGGGAGCTCAACAAACGACGCCTAATATAGTTATTGTGTTTATGGAAAGTCTGGGAGCAAGCCATATTGGCGCTTATGGCAACAAATTAAATCCCACACCCAATCTAGATGCCCTCATTAAACAATCTCGGTGGTATCCTCACTTTAACGTTCCAGCGAGGTCTACAGCCAAAAGTGTATTTACCTCCATTACTGGCATTCCTGACGTATCAGCAATAAAAACTGCCACTCGCAATCCTTACATCACACATCAGCGCTCAGTCATTAATTCCTTTTCGCAACACGAAAAGCACTATATGTTGGGCGGTAGCGCTGGCTGGGCTAATATGAGCGCGCTCATCAACAACAGCATTCAGGGTGTGAACTTATACGAAGAGAAGTATTGGAGCTCCCCAATCGTTGATGTTTGGGGCATTTCTGACCATTCTTTATTCAATGAGGCGAGCGCCATTCTTGGCCAAGCTCAAACACCATTTATAGGCTATATTCAAACTGCTGCTAACCATTCACCTCATACAATTGCAGATGATCAGAGTGGTTTTGTAAAACAACAACGTAGTGACGACGAGCTGAAAGATAATGGTTTTATTAGCATCGCTGAGTTTAATGCTGTTCGATTACTAGACCATAATATTGGCAAAATGTTTGAGCAATTTAAGCGTAATAATTTATATGACAACACTATTTTTGTTCTTTTTTCAGACCACCAGGCCTCATCAGCTAAAGTGGAACATTTACCTGACTATATTTTTCAGTTTGGTATTGCAGAGTTACCAGTGCCCTTAATCATTCATGCGCCTAGCATGATCGATCCAGAAATTGACACTACTTTTGGTAGTTTGCCAGACCTTTTGCCCACTATTGCCGGATTATTTCCAAAGCCTTACCTCAACACTACATTAGGCCGAGATTTATCGTGGGCCAAAGGCAAAGATTTGCCTGCTTATGGTTTTGTGCAAGACACCCGTACAAGTGTTGCGGTTAACGGCAAGCAAATCGCCAGTATTAATCACATTACTGGAAAGGTAGTGAGTGCGGATATAGACGATCAAGGCGTAGCTCACATTTCTGACAAAGCCAACCCTTTGGCCACTGCGGCTAAAGCCTATTACCTAGCTGCACAGTACTTACTCAAAGCAAACGTCAAAAAAGCGCAAAACTAGATCACCTAAAGTGTATTAGTCACCACGAGAAGTTAGTATTAACTAATAAAATAATTAAACACAGTAAAGCCGCCAAGACCAGACGTACCCAAACCAATACCTAACTGAAGGTAACCTACAAACCGCTCAATGTGCTTGTTAGAAAAGTTAAACGGAAGGCTAATGGCCACTGATAAAAGAGCCATACCGGCAATAGACCCAATGCCAAACAACAGCATGTAACCCATGCCTACCCAAAAATTTTGCGCCGCATTTAAGGTTAATACCACCAAGGCGGCTGAACCTGCCATGCCATGCATTACACCTACCATTAAGGTGCGTATTGGAAACGGGCTCTTATGCTTATGTTGGTGAGCACTCACATTGGCGCTATCTTCTTCTAAGTCGTGCTGATGAGCATGAATGTGTCGTTTGCCATGGTGTTGGTGGACATGAACATGAATCCCCTTATGGCCCATTCGCCACAGCACATCTAGGCCCAAATACAGCAGCATAAATCCTACTGCACACTCTAATATGGCCGCCGTATGATCAGGAATTAAGGTGTCCGCCAGTAAGGCCGCAGTGCCAAAGGCAAAGAGGGTGAAGGTGTGCCCCAAACCCCACACAGCGCCATGACGCAATGCCGCAGACTTACCCTGCTTTTGTGTCACGATTGAAGCCACAGCAGCGACATGATCAGCCTCTAAAGCGTGACGCAAACCAATCATAAAGCCCACTAACAAAACACTTATTTCCACTTCACACCCTTTTATTTAACAGATGACGTCATCACTTATTAACTCAATGCCTTTAACCGATATATTGTTTTATTTACGTGTTGGTGATTCTGAGCGATCACTACCTCACCACCCAGTGTATGCAGCATTACTTGGGTTTGTTGCCCATAAATACAGCGCCTAAAACTTAGATAAGATTGTTCATTACCACCTTTGGTTTCCAGCCCCACAAACTTATAAAGCTCAGGTAAACTAAAATTAAGACCTTCGGCCGTTATTTTTATGGCAGTGTCTAGGTCAGCTAACCTAAGCTTTAGCGCCTCTGGATCTAACAAGTAGGTGCCAAAAACAGATTCAAGCACATAGTCATAGGTTAGCTGCGTAGTGGCCACAATATTAAGCTTTGATAAACCGCTTAGCGACGTAGCCTGTTAGGCTACCCAAGACGATCCAGAATAAGCCATTGGCCAGCGCTGTGGCGAAGACAAATTGCGATTGCAGGCCTTCTAAGGTCGCCACAGCTTGTGCATCTGGGTGCAAAAAGCCAGTAGTTTCTGGGTGGGGCGCACCCACAATCCAAGGTGCAGCAATAAATACCAGTGCTACACCCTTAGTAATACCTGGCAAAAAGATTAGGCTTGCAATACCTAAGCCTGTAGCCATAACAGCTAAAAACCACCACGATTGACGACCTTCAATTGCAGCTGCTTCCATACTTGGGATCTCTGGAGAAAGGCCTAGTGCTGGAACCACAAAGAACGTTAGGTAGCCGGCCAAACCCCAAAAAATGCCACTCAGCCAGGAAATGTTCAATTCAGCTTTATCGCGCGCCACAAACATGCAAGCCAACAAGATCATGGTAAAACCAAAGGCTGACAAAACATTAGATAGTATTGTGAAACCCACACGTTCAAACCCATCTGTTGGAGCCCAAGCTTCATCATTGTGGGTGTGTGAATGGCCATCATGGAAGGCAGCAGTCACTTCGGGTTGCGCAATTTCAAACACTTCGGCTGCATAAATAATGGGCGATACATGGAGGGCTTGAACAGCACTCAAAACTAAACCTGCAACCAAGGCTATAGCTAGTGCAGCTATCACCATAGAACGAAACATAAAGTTAACCTAAAACAGGGCTGTCGCCCTTAGTGGCAAGGAAATGCAAAAGAGTGGCGAGTATCGTGAGCTGCATTGTGTGCCACATCCATTGGTGCAAAACCAACACCCATTAGTACCACCATGCCTAAAATTGCAGCAGCGGCCATTTGTACATTGGTGCTCGCTAATACCTGGCTTGGTGCAGTTGTATTAGCCTTGGATGTAACTGTCGTCATTGTCATATATTCCTCCACGTGCTCACCCGCACGATAAAAATTAGTGTTAGCGGGTATTAACCCATAAGTTGTAGGCCGGTCTCCGGGCTAACAAGCAATGCTTGTTTACCGTTGCGGGGGCAGCACAGTTCTTATTTTGACTGTTTCCCGTTAAAGCTAAATTCGTGTAGCCACCTACGGGGCCTACTTTATGCCAAATCGGTTAGACTTTGAAGCCTTAATGCGAGAGGTTTTATTCAACACGCGACTCTTCGCACAGAATTACCCATCAAACCTGCGACCTAACAGGGTGATCGACAGTGTATTTTTACTCAAACTTAACACCAACCACTCGAAAAAGCGTCTCTAGCGATGGTATGATGGTCGGCTAAATGACACACATATTGATAATGAGAAAATTATGACTGCGTTCGGCACACAATTTGTCCCTGAAATGGCTTTAACCACTTTTGACGGCAACAAATGGAGCACGCCAAGTTTAGTGCCAAGCGACAGTATTTCCTTTCATCCTGGGGCCCATGTATTGCATTACGCGAGTACTTGTTTTGAGGGGTTAAAGGCGTTTCGTCACCCCAATGGTAGCACTCACATATTCCGCATGGACCAAAATATCGAACGCATGGCACAAAGTAGCCGTTTGTTATCTTTACCGGCAGTAGATACAAGCATGCTTAGAACCATGATCCTTGATTTAGTGAGCCGTTACGCCGATGAAATTCCTGCGTCTCCAGGCACCCTATATTTGCGCCCCACCCACTTAGGTACAGAGGCTGCCATCGGCAAAGCTGCTGCGCCTTCGAGCCAATCTATGCTGTATGTATTGGCTTCTCCAGTAGGGGATTATTTTGCTGGAGGTGATGCCACATTGCGCATACTAATCGATGAAGTAGGCATGCGCTGCGCACCACACATGGGCATGGTGAAAAGTGGAGGTAACTATGCCAGTGCCTTACAGATGGTAAATAAGGCGGGGGTTGAGCATAAGGCTGACCAAGTATTATTCTGCCCCGATGGTGATGTACAAGAAACAGCAGCAACCAACTTTATGTTGATTGAAGGTAATGAGCTAGTGACTAAAGCATTAGATTCTACCTTTTTACATGGGGTTACACGAGCATCTGTGCTCACTTTAGCTGCTGAAATGGGCCTGACTGTAAGCGAGCGCAACCTCAGCGTGGCTGAGTTAATTGAACGCAGTGCTCGGCCTGGTGCAGAGGCTGCTCTCTCAGGCACTGCTGCCATACTCACGCCAGTGGGCACATTAATACACCAAGGCAAGGACTATACCGTAGGTACTGGCAAACCTGGCACAACGACACTAAAGCTTCGTAAAGCCTTAAATGACATCCAGTTTGGCCTCGCTGAAGATCGCTTTGGTTGGTTAACCCAAGTTTCATAAATTATCACAGGCAATGCCTTATTAGTTAGCCCAGCACTGTTCCTGTGCTATTCGGGTTTATTTTACGATTACGAGAAAATACGCCCAAATTAATGGGACGGCCAGAATATTTAAGGTTAAACACCACAGGGTCTTGATCGTGGTCATGCCCGTCTTCACATGCAATAATTAATTGTGCCATCATCTCACTGACGATAGGCGCGTTTTTAAATTGGTTGCCACTGGTGCCAATAGCCATGTAATAACCAGGCACACAAGATTTATCATATATTGGGGCCCAGTCTGGGGTCACATCATACAATTCAACCACTCCTTTAGCCTGGTTGGGAATAGGCAGTGTTTGGATGCGTTGAGCTAGACGCAAGGCCTGCACCCGCCATTGATCTGTAAAATCTTTATTGTAGTCATCCGGATCAACCCATTGCTGATCATCGCAGTCAGGGTCTTCACTGCCAATAAGTATATGATTACCTGTTTCTGGACGACAATAGGTATGAATATCACTGTCTGAACAAACGCAGCCTTGTTGTTCAAAATTAAAGCCCACAGGTGAAGGCACATGCGCCACTTCATGTCG
>Ga0209384_1000353_pt1 | contig 30712 bp, 21 predicted proteins | sample CoawatmetaG05DNA_FD_187511 | JGI IMG/M metagenome (GOLD analysis project Ga0209384, IMG submission 187511) | Marine microbial communities from the West Antarctic Peninsula - Coastal water metaG058-DNA (SPAdes) (version 2) | ecosystem: Environmental > Aquatic > Marine > Coastal ... | reverse complement strand
CTCTTTCTCCGGCAGAATTTGGAAGCAAGGCGGCCAGCCTATCTAGATTAATTCAACTCGGTCAAAACGTACCAAATGGATTCGTTATTCATAAAGATTGGTTCGAAGCATTTCAGCTGGAGCAGTTAGACATAGAAGACTTTAAGAAAGTTCTTAAAAATGCTCTAGAATCAATGAGTGCCGATACGCTTATGGTTCGAAGCTCTGCTATTGGAGAGGATTCAGACGAAAATTCATTCGCGGGGCAACTAGAATCTTACCGCTCTGGTCCTGACGTAAACTCCGTTTATGAGAATACATTGCGCTGCTGGAAATCGTACAATTCTAATAGTGTCAAGGCTTATGAAAAAAGCTCTGGTTTTCCTCTTAATGGTATGGCCGTGGTCGTTCAGGAAATGGTTGACCCAGATTTTGCAGGTGTAGTATTTACGCGCAGTCCGATCGCTGATAGCGAATTGCTCATTGAATATACGAATGGACATGGCGAGAAGTTGGTCAGTGGTGATGTCGAGCCCGAATGCAAAACATATTCACGAAAGAATAATGAAGTGTCATGCAGTGATACTGGTGCGTTTAAGTCCTTGGTAGATATATGTGTTGGTCTAGAAATCTCGTTTGGCCTTCCTCTTGACATTGAATTCGCAGTTAAAGATGAAATAGTTTTTCTCTTGCAAGCACGACCTATTACCACAGAAGGTAAGGGAGTAGCCGTGCATTGGTCGAATACGAATGTGAACGAGAACTATCCAGACGCCATTAGTCCATTGTTATACAGTATTGCAAGGGATTCTTACTACCACTACTTCAAGAATCTATCGAAACTATTCAGGATCCCACAAGATCGCATTCAGAGACTTCAAAGTTCATTTACGAATGTAATTGGTGTCTTTGGAGGTAAGATGTACTACAACATGTCGAGCATTTATGATATTTTTTACAATGCGCCATTCTCGAATCGACTTTTAGAGTCATTTAATAATTTTGTTGGACATACTGACGACGCTCTGGACACTAAAAAAGTAAAATTCCGAGAAAAATTTGCGTTTATTCGAAGCGCTTTGAAGTACAATAGGAGCTTAGATAGGGAGGTGTCACTTTTTGAAAATCGGGTTCAACGCTATGTGCACGAATCGGAGCAGGCTATCTCGTTAGATGAATTAAAACTAATGTTTCACGAGTTTATTGAAATTCGCATGCACAGTTGGTATAAAGCTTCGCTTGCTGATTTTTTCGCGATGCTTCACCATGGAATTTTAGGAAAAATATGTTCAAAATTTTATACGAAAGAGGCTGTCGGAATTCACAATCAACTTATCCAGTCGATACCAAATCTTGTAAGTACTGAGCCAGTTTTACTCATTCATGAAATCGTTAAATGTATTCGAAAAGACATTGATTTATATGCTGATTTCCAGCGTTTAAAACCTGATGTGTTCTGGCAGCGTTATGCGTCCAAATCCCAAGAATATAAAGCGATAGATTTAATTCAATCGTATTTGAAAAATTGGGGCTTCAGATGTTCAGGTGAACTCATGCTTACTACAGAAAACCTCAGTGACAACCCTGTGACGTTCATCCTATTGCTTAAGCAATATGATGAAATTAATGAAGATGACCCTTCTCTTAAAATCGCTGCTGCGGCTAACGAAGCAGAGCGTATTAGACAAAAATTCATCAGGAAAATTTGGATAAAATATGGTGTCATTTTTCCCGTAGCCTTGCTCTTTCATGGGCTCTTGAACTTATCTATTCGAAACGCAATGCGTGGTATCAGCTCGAGGGAGCGCGCTCGACTAAAGCAAGCACAGCTCTATTACCAATTCAAAAAAGTGATTCGAAAAATTGGCCGCGAATTACAAAAGCGCAATTTACTTGCAGATGCTAAGGACTTACTGTACTTATCCCACGTCGAAATCACAGAGTTGATGGAGTATTCATCAATTTTATCTAACGTTCACAAAGACAAAATTGCATTACTTAAGATGCACTACCTGGAAGAGTGCAAGAAAAGCTTTCCAGATCAGTTTTTGACAAAAAATGGACAAGTCATGCACACCTACAATGAGGATGCTTTGTATAGCGAAGGTGATGTAATGACTGGTATGAGTGCTTGCGGTGGAAAAGTTACAGCAACTGCTCGTGTCATAGAATCTATTTCCGAAGCATACAAACTGCAAAAAGGAGACATCTTAATCACGAGACAAACAGATCCTGGATGGATTATCGTTTTCCCATTAATAAGTGGATTGATTGTGGAAAGAGGGGGGATGCTGTCGCACGGCGCAATTGTATCTCGGGAGTTTGGAATTCCCTCTATCGTCGGGGTTACCGATGCCACCTCACGTATTAAAGACGGGCAAATCATTCAATTAGATGCCGATACTGGTACCATAATATTTCTAGATGCATGATTTAAGTAAATACATTAAGGAACGTATTGATCTGTTGAGTTGGAGCGCACTTGCCTATGCACTTGTGTGTTTTACATACGGATCATTTTGGTTGAACGGTATTCGCTTGGCTGAAAGCTTCGGAGTATTCGTTTTCCTCATTTTGTTTAGGTTATATGATGATCTTGCCAATTCCGAAATAGATAGACATAAACTCCAAAGGTCTTATACTAAAGATTCTAAAGCAATACTGTTAAAGCGATATTTTTATCTACTATACACGGGATTGATACTTCTGTTAGCATTTCATGAAGCACGCCAAGCTATTTTACTCATATCCTTCTTATTGTTATGCGAAACCTGCTACTATGTTCTTTTTCCCTTTCGAAAAATCCGTCTCTTACTTCCCCTTCTAAAGTACCCTTTTGTAGTACTAGTACTCGGAAGTCAAGACCCTTACGCAATATTTGGTCTTTTTCTAATCTTCCTAATTATAGAATACCGCGATGAAGATGTCATAAGTAAGTTCATGGCTTTGCCCATTTTATTCGTTGCCTATGTCCTTTGCTATTTCAATAATCAAGATTTACACGTCGCGATTGTTTTTTTAATTCTAAGTATCGCGACTCTACTGGTAAATTATAAACGCGCAAGGTATCTTCTTCTTTTTCTCTACATTCTTAACAATGTCGCACTCTAGTATGAAAAAATTTGACCCCATCTCAAACCTCCAAACATTTACAAATCCGAATCATTTTGATTTCGAATCTGTTAGTTGTTATCAATGCGGTTCCACCGAAAGTGACTTTTTCCTTAAGGGGGAAGAAGATCTAACGGGTAAGGAAGGTGAATTTCAATATGTAAAATGCAATCAATGCGAATTGGTTTATCAAAACCCAAGGATCACCATTCAAGGAATCAAAGAGTTTTACGACAAAGAATATTTAGCACACCGCAAAAAGAAGAATTGGGGTCTGTTAACACCATTGTATGAGTATGCCATGAGTAAACATGACCGTGAAAAAGAAAAACTCGTGAGGGCCTACATGAAGATCGACAAAAACACACGTGTTTTAGATGTAGGTTGTGCCGTAGGAACATTTTTACTTCATCTCAATAAAATATATGAGTGCGAAATAAGTGGTGTTGATTTTAAGGAAAATTTAGAGTATCCTGAATTTGAAAAAATCGACTTTCATGAAGGACTATTCTATGAGCAAAACCTACCTAAAAAATCCTTCGATTTGATTACTATGTGGCATTTCTTCGAGCACGATTATGACCCAAACCAAACCTTGGATTATGCCAAATCATTACTAAAACCAGATGGACGTTTAATCATTGAAGTACCGAGGCTCGACTCCCTTACTTTCAGAATGTTTAAATCTAAATGGCCAGGTGTTCAAGCCCCACAACACACAGCGCTTTACGACAAGTCTAATCTCGTTAACATGCTTCAAAAACATGGGTATAAAATAGACCATTACTTGCCCTATGGTGCCTTCCCTCCATACTTTTACATTTTTACTGGAACCTATTTTAAATGGCTAGGAAAAGGATTGAACTTGGATAAAATAGTTTTCCCATACTTCTTGGGACAGTTTCTTCTATCTCCCATTCTCTGGTTCCAAAAAAAACTTAATCTCTCCATGCAAACCGTAGTCTGTAGTAAAATATGAAATTCGTTTACCAAATAACCGTCACATTTTTAATACTTCTGGTATTTGGATTAGTTTCAACTTCCTTGCGACTTATTTCTTTCGGTTTACTCGTTCCATTTAACCGGAAAGTACTTACCGTAATTTCCTCTAAACTCATTCTTAAAACAATAGGGTTTCGTCTTGTACTCCCTAACTACTTGACACCTCTTCAACCCACACTTATTACTTTCAACCACAACTCTTTACTAGACATCTTTTCATTAACCGCACTTGGACTAAATGTGCCATTTTTACTTTCCGAAAAAACACTTAAACTCATCCCATTAACACTCACGGCATTCGGAATGGGTGTTATTTACATTCCACAGAAAAAACATCCTAAGCGAAGGGCTAGATTCTTTAATCGGCTTGAAAAACGCATAAAACGTAAACCTATGAGTTTTGCTGGATCTTCAGAAGGCGTACATGAGTATATTAACGGTATCGCTGAATTCAATACTGAAGTATATCGTATTGCCTTGGGTGGAAATTTAAACATATCACCGCTGTTCGTTTATATCCCAAAGGAATTCGATAATCTCGACAATTACACCTCAGTAAAAGGTGGTGTTATTGAGGTTTGTCGCATGCAACCCAATTCAGTTAAGAATTGGACACTTGAAAATATTGAAGAAAAAGTGGGTGAAATGAGACTCAAGTTTGTTGAGTTCTACAATAAAAAACACAACTCTCAGAGCATATGAATAAAGTCCTCCATAAGCAGCGCCCCTCAAATACTAAAGCACTCTCTTTCTTAGTAATTCCTATTGTCGAATTAGGGCTTGCCATCTTATGTATTACCGCCCTTCAATCTCCATTTTCTTATATACTCTCGCAGTTTCTGCTCGCAATACTCTTCTTTCAATGTTTTATTCTTTTACATGAATGCGGTCACATGAGTTTTTTTAGATACAAATGGGCAAATCGAGGATTTGGTTACCTCATGGGCTTTATCTCATTTATCCCGTATTCTTCATGGGTAGAAATACATAACCTACATCATAAATGGACAGGATTCCGTGACAAAGATCCAACTACAGAAGGTACAGTCAATCCTAATTTCTCGTCCTTTACTAAAGCTCTTGTAAACCTCTCGTGGAGACTATACATTCCATTGTTCACACTGGGCTATAGGTTTGGGAACTATTGGAATCTCGGTAAGATGAAGCGGCATCTGAAGCCGCAAAGTATACGCAGAATCCGTCTGAACATGTTGATTCAATTTGTATTATATACTGGAATCATCTTACTTACGAGAAAGATATTTTTCTTTTATGTGCTACCTGCTTATATACTTAGTCTTGTCATAAGTGACTTAATTATCTTAAGCCAACATTCGCACATTGATATTCCTATTGCAGGAAAAAATCCTGTCAGACCAGTGCGTTTCAGTGAACAAGTAGTTTACACTCGGAGTATCACGATGCCGAAGTTTATTGCTCACTATTTTCTATTTAATTTTAACTTACATCAAGCACACCATCAACACCCATCTCTACCGTCTTATTACCTTGGTGATGTAGCCGTTGAAAAAGCAAATGCACCAGCGATGTTACAATACTTGAAGAGGTTTAAGTCTATGTCAGGAATGAACTTTGTTTTCAAAACCGAGCGTAACATTCGGTCGTAAAACCCGGATAGGTAACTGTAATTATTCAGCCAGAAATCTACGTAAAGTTTTACCGGTTGCGTTAATCCATGAGTCCTTTGAATTAAGTAGTAGGTGGAAGAGAAACCACTATAGGACAATGAGTTGCTCCGAGTGTTTATTTTATCGATGTTGAAGCTACTAATCCCGAAAGTAACTTGCCCGTAACACATCAATTGGAAATTTATGTGGTGGATTAAACTTTTGTGTAGCAATTCAATCTATACCTTTTTACAAAACTCTTACCATGAAAAAAGCATTCGTCCTTTTTGGATATTTTATTTCATTATCCTTAGGTGCACAGTCATTTTACGATCAAGCAACCATTCAATCAATCGATGTGTCTTTCTCCCAAACCAACTGGGATGCGCTCATGAATGCACAGAAGCAAGGTGCTGGGAACTATATCATGGCTCAGACCGTAACCATTAATGGGGTTGTATTTGATTCAGTGGGCGTTAAGTATAAAGGTAACAGTACGTATAACTCCAATCAAACTAAGAATCCTTGGCATATAGAATTGGACACTTATGTAAGTCAAAACTACCAAGGTTTTAAGGACATTAAGCTGAGTAACGTAAGTAAGGATCCTTCTTTTCTTCGAGAAGTTCTCTCTTATGATGTCGCAAGAAAATACATGGACGCCTCGCAAAGTAATTATGCTAACCTTTATGTTAATGGCAACTTAATAGGGTTGTACACCAGCAGCGAAGCTATTACAAAGTCATTTGTTAACGAAAAGCTGTACTCTAAGAGTAACACCTTTGTCAAATGCAATCCTATAGCTGGTGCTGGTCCTACTACCGTTGATTTACCCGGTTTAGAGTACTTAGGTCAAGATAGTACGGACTACTATGATGCCTACGAGCTAAAATCAGTTTCTGGTTGGCAGGAACTGATTAACCTATCCGATACTTTGAAGAATTCGACAACCGCCATAGAGGACATCTTAGACGTTGACAGAACACTATGGATGTTAGCCTTTAATAATGTTTTGGTAAACCTTGACAGCTATCTAGGAGGGTTTAAACAGAACTATTACCTCTATAGAATGGATAACAATAGATTCGCACCCCTTGTGTGGGATTTAAACGAGTCATTTGGGAAATTTTCTTTGACCGGTACCAGTAATCTAAACTCCACAACATCTAAACAGCAGATGTCTCATCTTTTGCACAGTACAGATGCTGGTTGGCCCCTGATATCGAAACTATTGGCTATACCTACCTACAAGAAGATGTATCTCGCGCACGTCAAAACAATAGTAAGTGAGAATTTCTCCAACGGTGCTTATATGTTGAAGGCACAATCACTGTACAATACCATTGATTCTGCTGTTCAAAACGACCCTAATAAACTGTCCACGTACGCGCAATTTCAGAGTAACATTACAACGGACGTAAACAGTGGGGGCCCCGGACCTATGGGCGGATCTTCTCCAGGGATTCAGAACCTAATGAATGCAAGGGCTACCTATTTAATGGCGCGTTCTGAATTTACTGCCACAGAGCCGTCAATTTCAAATGTAGCTAGCTCAAACCCGACACCTTCGATGGGATCACAGGTATATATAACTGCTGAGGTAAGCAATGAAGACGATGTTTATTTAGGAACAAGAGATTCTGTTCAGGCTATGTTTTCAAGAGTTACAATGTTTGACGATGGAATGCATGGTGATGGATCTCCAAATGATGGGACCTACGGTGCTGAGGTTAATATGACTACACCGTTGAAACAATATTACATCTATGCTGAAAACACTACAATTGGAAAATTCTCTCCAGCCAGAGCAGAGCATGAATACCACTTGCTCTCCGTGGGAATTACTCCCGGTGATTTAGTAATTAATGAATTTATGGCAAGTAATGATGGTGTTATTGCTGATACTAATGGTGATTTTGTGGATTGGATAGAACTATATAACGCCAGCAATGCGATCCTAGATTTAGGTGAGTACAGTTTATCCGATGATCTAAGTGATCCAACCAAATATGAGTTTCCAACTGAAAACCTGAATCCCGGCGATTTTAAATTAATTTGGGCTTCTGGCGATGATACTAAGGGTAGCGATCATGCAGATTTTAAATTGGCTAAATCGGGCGAAGAAGTAGCATTGTTTAAAGAAAACGGTGGCGCCCACGATACCGTCGACTTTATAGTATACCTCGCCCAAATTTCTGACGTAAGCTATGGTAGAGAGACCGATGCATCCTCCACATGGGTTTCATTTTTGACTTCAACTCCGGATGCAAGTAATGGGACACTGTCTCTTCATGAAAACATACCTTCTTTATCATTGGCCTTGTATCCTAATCCGTTTGCCCATCGTTTCACGTTGCGTAATGAAAACAACAGGACTATTGATTTTACCATATATGACCCTAATGGCAAGCTCATAAGTTCGGGTTCGTTGGCTGGTTTTGAACAAAGAACTATAGAGGACAATGGACCATCAGGCTTGCGGATTATGTTATTATCTGATGGTGTCAAAACCTCAATTCAGCGTATTATCAAACGATAGGTTTTTTATCAAATTAATCCTTCATGATTAATCGCAAGGCAGTTTTTTTTACCTGAATCAAATGTGATTCCCAGTATGTATTCTCCGGATTTAGTTAGTGTAAGTATACTTGAGGTTGTGGATTCATGGATTCGTCCTAGTAAATCAAAGGCGACTATGGAGGTTATCTCTTCACTACTCTCGAAGGTGATTTCGCTATGAGATTTCGCTGGATTAGGATACATCTTCACCATAGTTTGCGCAGATATTTCCGGGATATCGAGGATAAAGCAGGCATCGGCGGTCACATACTGGCGCATGTTCCAGGGTGCTTCACAATCGCCCATATAGCCTAATCCGGAGTTCCAGGAGTGTAACATACTCATCCAAGGAGTATCCGTGACGATTGGACCACGCATTTGCCCTCCAGCGATGGTCGTTTGGACAGGATCTCCATTGCCCATACAAATTCTACGTGCGGCTGTGTCATTGTTCCATGCAGCTTCCATTAAGCTATGAAGTAGTCAAGGACCCACTCAAATTTAGTAGTGCTTCTGAGTATCCATGCTTATCAAACTGCGACTCCGTGTGCTCCAGAGATTGTATCGTATTTCAAAGAACTTTCTATTTCTTCCAATGTTTACTATCATGTAAATAAGTTTTTTGAAATTTCTTATGTGGAATGATTCTATATAGCGAAACCTGCTATATATTCGCCCTTTATTTAGAATGATTCCAAACAAAAAAATTAATTAGAATGAAAAAATTAGTACTATTAGTGGCTGTTTTAGCCGTAAGTCTAACTTCGTGTCAGACTGAAAATACCGATGTAACTGCTCCTGCAGATTATACATTCTTACGTGATGGCGGTAATACTGCTTTCATGGGTGGTCAAACAGATCGTCTGGCTATGGGCGGTGAACTAGGCTCGTCTCTTAAAGATTTCACAAAATCAGCTACAGATCTACAGGAGATGTTTGCAAATGAAGATGCATCTGGCAATAATGTCGATCCATATACTTCAGCTGCTCTGAATGCTTCTAGTAAAAGTGTACGTTCTAAAACAGCAGCATCTGTTGCTTATTTTAGTTCAAATGCTTCTTCTTCGGCTGCTATTAAAGCCGATTTCGATAACTGGATTAGCTCGCAAGTATCTGAGGTATTCTCTACAAAGGATTCAGCGGCTGCACCAGGTAAGTCGGGCCAAATTGCTGACGGTTCTTCTGCACGTTACGTTAACTCAATGGGATTGGAGTATGATCAGGTTATATTAAAAGGATTGATCGGTGCTTTCGTTACTGATCAAATACTTAACAATTACCTAGATCCGTTAACTTTAGATGCTGGCTCTAATGTAGATGATAACGATAACGTACTTCTTGAAACTGATAAGAATTACACAACGATGGAGCACAAATGGGATGAAGGCTATGGCTACCTGTTTGGTGGAGCAGATGATAAGGTAAACCCGATGAGTACTCTAGGTACTGATGACTCATTTTTGAATAAGTACTTAGGTAAAGTGGTTGCTGATACGGATTTCTCCGATAAAGGCGATATCATTTTTAATGCTTTCAAACTAGGCCGTGCTGCGATAGTAGCTGGTAACTACGAGGTTCGCGATGCTCAGGTCGCAATCATAAGAGAAACTATAAGTGAAGTTATTGGTATTCGCGCAGTAAAATACCTAGAAGCAGGGAAAGATGCACTAGCGGCAGAAGATTGGGGTGGAGCATTTCATGATTTATCTGAAGGTTATGGTTTTGTTTACTCTTTACAGTTTACTCGTAATCCAGAATCAGGATCTCCATACTTTTCTCAATCAGAGGTCGAAGGATTTTTATCGGATATGATGAGTGATGGTTCAAATGGATTATGGGATTTACAATCTACCACGTTATCAACAATTTCATCAGATATAGCTGCTCGATTTGACTTTACAGTTCTTCAAGTAACTAATTAATAACGATGAATATAAACGTGTTTTCATTGTTAAGCAGAGGAGCCTTGCCATTAGTGGCAGGGCTCCTATTCTGCTCGTGCGATACAAATAATTTTGTGGAGGATACGTGGGACAGAACGCCTATGTTGACTTATTGGTCAGATGAAATTATAATTCCTTCTTGGACTAGTTATTCGTCAAAGACGGCGAATATGGTTGACGCCGCAGAGGCTTTTTCAGATAACCCGACGGTAACGAATTATGATGTATTTAAAGCTTCTGTATTATCTGCATACGGTGGGTGGCAGTGGGTTAGCTTTTTAGAAATAGGTCCAGGTGAGGCTGAAAATGTACGTTACCGAACCAATACCTATCCTACTGATACGCTGAATGTAGCAAATACAGCTCTGAATTACAATGGTCTTAATGTACCAAATTTGGGACTCCCATCTACATTTGCGCAGCAAGGTTTTCCGGCGATTGATTTCTTGTTAAATCGCTACGAGTCTTCTGATTCCGCAGCAACATATTTCTCCAACAACGAAGGTCCCAGACTTTATATAGCAGCATTGGTTAACGAATTAAACAATGCTTCTCAGGCAATATTATTAGAATGGAATACATATCGATCAGTCTTCATTTCTAATGATGGTTCTTCAGCATCTTCTTCTTTAAATAAGATGGCTAATGATTATGTATTTCATTACGAAAAGGAGCTACGTGCAGGTAAAATAGGTATACCTGCTGGGGTTTTTTCCGGAAATACCTATCCTGGAAAAGTAGAAGCAATATTTAGCGACACTTGGTCAAGTATTCTTTTTAATGAAGGACTAAAAGCGCATGCAAGATTCTTTAATGGTGTATCATTTGATAGTCTAGTTGTGGGCCCAAGTTTTTCTCAATATTTAGACCACTTGAATATAAGAAGAGATGACACTACCCTGTCCTTTATCATAGCTAATCAATTTAATATTGCCAAACAATCTGCTGGAACGATAACAGAAACATACAGCACTACAGTAGGGCAAGATGTATTTAAAATGCTCTCCTTATTTGACGAGTTGCAGGTTAATACCATTAATATGAAAACTGATATGATGCAAGCCTTCAATGTTAAGGTAGATTATGTTGATGTTGACGGAGATTAGTCGCTTCATTAATGGTCTTAATAAACCAATACCCGCAACTTCTCTTGCCATTTTTCGTTTCTTGTTTGGTTTGCTCATGGCTCTTTCCATGCTTAGGTTCGTATCGAACGGTTGGGTGCAGTCAATGTATATTGATCCATCCTTTCATTTTTCATATTACGGTTTAGACTGGGTTAAGCCAATAGGGATATATACTTATGCAATATTTGCAATTTGTTTTATCTCCTCAGTTACAGTTGCCCTTGGATATAGGTATCGATGGAGCTGTCTATTCTTCACGCTGTCTTTTCTTTATATAGAAGGGATGGACAAGACTACCTATCTCAATCACTACTATTTTATCAGTGTTATGGGCTTATTGTTGTTGTTGTTACCTGCGCAACGAGCTTATAGTATTGATGCCTTACGAGGACGAGTTTCTTCAAACCATATCCCGTTATGGTCGCTAAGAGCTCCACAATTGTTGGTATGCTTAGTTTATTTCTACGCAGGGTTATCAAAGCTTAATTCAGATTGGTTAATTCACGCGCAGCCTTTAGCGACTTGGCTACCAGGGAAAACAGATGTTCCTATTATTGGAGTTTTTTTTGAGACCAGCTGGGTACATTACTTATTCTCATGGGGTGGCGCTATTTATGATTTATCCATACCATTTCTACTGATATTCTCTAGAACCAGATCGGTCGCTTTTTTACTGGTCATTGGCTTTCATGTATTAACGCGAATTTTATTCCCTATTGGAATGTTCCCTTATATCATGATTGTCGGAGCCATGCTTTTTTTCCCATCATCTTCTTATGACCGCTTGCTAAATCGTTTTGAAGTACTATATGGGAGGCATTCGAAAAGCCCTTTTTTAAAGCCTTCTAATTATCGCTTAAAGCTATCAAAGTATATTGTTGGCGTTATACTCTGCCTTCAGATTTTAGTGCCTTGGAGGTATTTATGTTATCCTGGTGAGTTATTTTGGACGGAGCAAGGTTTTCGTTTCTCTTGGCGTGTTATGTTAATGGAGAAACAAGGGTATACTGTTTTTCGAATTATAGATACTAAAACAAATAAATCATGGATTGCTCAGAATTCTAAGTTCCTAACTTCTTTTCAAGAAAAGCAAATGTCATTTCAGCCTGATATGATTTTAGAGTACGCTTATTTTTTAGAAAAATACTACTGTTCAAAGGAGGGATTTAGCGATTTAGAAGTTTATGCAGATTCATTTGTAGCTTTAAATGGTCGACCTAGTCAAAGATTTATTGATCCTACCATTGATCTGACTACTCTAACTAAAAATGATTACAGAATTAAATGGCTATTGCCTTTCAAAGATGATATACAGGGTATTTAGTCCTTTAAATATAATAGCTCTCTTGTTCAATTTGCCTGCTTTCGCGCAGTCAGTGGATAGTACTAACTATGAACTGTTGGAAGAGGTTTTAGTCCTTGAAGAGAATGAAAATGTTCGTAGTCAATTGATGCAAATCGATGGAATGAATATTTTCGCGGGTAAGAAGACGGAAGTGATTAATCTCGAGGGATTGGTTATGAATAAAGGTGCCAATACAACACGTCAATTATTCTCGCATATCACAGGAGTGACCATATATGAGAATGAAGACGCTGGATTGCAACTATCCGTTGGTGGCCGTGGTTTAGATCCTAATCGTAGTTCTAATTACAATGTAAGGCAAAATGGCTACGAAATTAGTGCTGACCCTCTTGGGTATCCAGAATCGTATTATACTCCTACTAGTAACGGTGTGAGCAGTATTCAAGTAATAAGAGGTGCAGCATCTTTACAATATGGCTCTCAATTCGGTGGACTTCTCAATTTTGTGATGAAAGAACCAAAAAGTGGTGTGCCGTGGTCCATAGAGAGTTCTTCTTCAATTGGATCTTATGGACTGAGAACAAATTTCAACAGTATTTCTTTCAGAAAAGGTTCAGTTTCTGGCTACTCGTATTATAACATAAGATCCTCAAAAGGCTTTAGAGCAAACAGTGAATTAAAAGCTAATCATTCATATAGCACACTAGTTTATTCGCCTAGTAGCAAACTGCGGATTTCTCTTGAGCATACCTATTTATCTTATCTAGCCAAACAATCTGGGGGTCTAACAGATTCCCAATTCACTAATGATCCATTTCAATCTAATCGAGAACGAAACTTTTTTAAGGTAAACTGGAATATGATTAATGGTAGATTTAAATACGAAATAAACTCAGCTACTCTGATATCTGCCAAATTAACATTTCTCAAAGCATCGAGGCAAAGTATAGGGTTTAGAGGTATTCCTGGTTTATTGAACACGAATCCAATTTCCGCTATAGATGAATTATCAACTGTAGATAATTCATACGTTTATCCTAGAGACCTTATTTCAGGTCAATTTAATAATCAAAGCTTTGAAAGTAAAGTCCTTCATCGATATTTAATTAAGGATGTTAGAAGTGCCTTATCGATGGGAATTAAAATATATAAATCTGATAATTACTCTAGGCAAGGAGCTGGGTCGAACGGGAATGGTGCGGACTTTGATTTTATGGATGATACATATGTAGATTATCCAAACCAGAGTAGTTTTAGGTTTCCAAATACTAATTATGCTCTTTTTTTAGAAAATGTTATTTTCTTAAGTAATAACTGGAGTATTACGCCTGGTGCTCGAATTGAATACATAAGAACTAGGAGCGAGGGTAGTTATGAAAACTTGGTCTATGATAATGCTGGCAATGTTATTTTTAGAGAATCGCTTACAGATTCACGGAATTTACCTAGAAGTTTTGCTCTGTTCGGTCTAGGTATATCGCACAGGTCTTCAAAAAAAGCAGAGTTTTATGCTAACCTGAGCCAAAACTATCGATCCGTAACTTTTTCTGATATACGAACGGTTAATCCATCATTTATTATCGATCCAAACATATCAGATGAAAAGGGATTTACGGCTGATATGGGAATCCGTATGAAAAAATCTAGGTTCTCATATGACATTAATACTTTTAGTCTCTTATATGCCAGTAGAATCGGTATAATATTTAATGATCGTGCTCAGCGCGTAAGAAAAAATATAGGAACAGCTCTTATTTATGGAATTGAAAATTATGTTTCGTATGACCTCATTAAAGCATCTTCAATAGATAAGTTATCGATTAAGATTTTCTCTAACCTTTCATTGACGGATTCGAGGTACCTATTTTCTGAAATACCAAATGTAACGGGTAAGCGAGTCGAGTTTATTCCGTTTGTTAATTGGAAGTCTGGAGCTAATATGAGCTTTAAAAAATGGAAATTAAGCTCTCAAATTACAGCAGTGACATCTCAGTATACTGATGTTGAAAACAGTGATAATGCGCTTGCAGGTGAACCTCGCGAGGGTATATTAGGCCCCATACCTGGGTATAAGGTTTGTGACTTAAGCATGTCATATACTCGGGATAGGTTTGAGTACGTATTTGGTGTTAACAACCTTCTTAACGAGAGATATTATACAAGAAGGGCTCTTGGATATCCTGGTCCTGGCATACTTCCTTCGGCTCCTGTTAATGGATTTGTTAATGTCAAGTTCACCTTAGAGCCAAAAAGAAGCAACTAATTACTCGATTTTAATATCATGGACTTTCCTTATAATACAGATATTATTCCGCTTAATCCTTCACGATTAATCGCAAGGCAGTTTTTTTACCTGAATCAAATGTGATTCCCAGTATGTATTCTCCGGATTTAGTTAGTGTAAGTATACTTGAGGTTGTGGATTCATGGATTCGTCCTAGTAAATCAAAGGCGACTATGGAGGTTATCTCTTCACTACTCTCGAAGGTGATTTCGCTATGAGATTTCGCTGGATTAGGATACATCTTCACCATAGTTTGCGCAGATATTTCCGGGATATCGAGGATAAAGCAGGCATCGGCGGTCACATACTGGCGCATGTTCCAGGGTGCTTCACAATCGCCCATATAGCCTAATCCGGAGTTCCAGGAGTGTAACATACTCATCCAAGGAGTATCCGTGACGATTGGACCACGCATTTGCCCTCCAGCGATGGTCGTTTGGACAGGATCTCCATTGCCCATACAAATTCTACGTGCGGCTGTGTCATTGTTCCATGCAGCTTCCATTAAGCTATGAAGTAGTCTTGTTCCCATCCAATAGTCTAGAGCGTCGTGCTTCGTCACGTAAACATTAAACTGATTGGAGTCAGTTTCATAGGTGTTCAGGGTGAAATGTGTTGCCCAGTATATATAGCTATTTACGGTATCTCCACGAATGATCATGAACTCTTTATTAGAATCTGGGACTCCCATGAAGTTGTACATGTCGATCAGTGTTCTAGGATCTGGGACCTGATCCCAATCAGATAAGGTCATTAAGTAGAGTACATCATCTGGCATCGCGGCTAGTCCACTATCACTTTGAACCTCGATATCTACTGGCCAATTATCTAGCCATCCAATAAAGCTCGCACCAGCATCTGGCCACGCAAAACGGCCATTGCTCCCCCAACCGTCGTTGATGTATTTTTTCAAGCTTAACCAATTTGTCACTGCGGCACCTTGACTCACACCATGAAAACCGACCCTTGTGGTATCTATCAGGTTAGAATAGCGACGGACTGCTTCATCTAATAGATAATAGGCGCATCCATATTCATTGGCATTGTTATACTGCATGGTTACCGAAACATATCCTAAGCTGGCAACAAACTCTCTATCTAGCTTACTCTCATTCCAGTACGCACTATCTCCCATATTTGTATTTGAACTTCCCGGAAATCTAAACACGGTACCACGTGGGGAATTAATCCCTGTTGGATAGGTAATGATACAACGTACGGTATCCGAGCATTCATAGGTGGAATCAGGAGTCAATTGGAAAAACTCACTACTAAAAGTGTTATTTCCAAATGCGCCGAACCCCTGTGTTATTTTTGGAATTGGACCTTCAAAAGCGAATTGGCCCATAGAGAATAACGGAAGCAGTAGAAATAACCCAAGCGCTGCAATGCGCTTGGGTAGAGTGACAGATTTAGTCATATTGGTTTGTTTTTGAAAGATTAGCGTGTCACAACAAATTGACTACGTAACAGACCCTTTTCAACATCTATAGTGAGCCAATAGTTACCTGTAGGAAGTTCACTGATATCAAATCCTATTTTATTTGAACTTAAATAGGTAGGATCAATATCTATTCTATTTCCAATCACATTATAAACTATGATTTGATCCATCAATTCATCAGTTACAACTGCTTGGTTAAAATAAAGATTTAAGTAATCCTGGGCTGGATTAGGTGATAAGGTCATTGTAGCTAGAGGCAGGTCTTCAAGATCGGTATAGTCTTTGAAAACTCTAATATTGTGGCAGAAGCCAATCGTATCCACTGCGGGAAAACCAAATATAGCTCCTTGGACTTGGTACCAACTCGTAAAGAATCCACTCTCCACACCAACTGTGGGTATATAATAGGTGGTATCCGCAAGGGTAGGGGTTCCAGAAAGTTTAATACAGGTCTTGTTAGATGGTCCTGGATAGAAAAGCGAATCTGCCGCTGTCCATGTGAGCCAGGATGGAATGGTTGTGGTATATAAAAATGCTCCTTGAGTTGTTGGTACGAGTAGCCCTCCTGAAGGGAAGGTGTCCCCAATCATTCCGGTAAGCGTTGCTTCAAATGGTTGTCCTACAACAGCTGAAAGGTTCATCATAGGTTGCGTACTGTCACAGGCGAAAGATGGAGTCTCACCATTTACCCAGAGCCCAGACCATTCTAAAGTAGGGAACCCAACGCTAGCAAGTGAGTGAACTGCTGTATCTACGTTACAGACTTGAGCATAACTAATCGTGCTTAACGACAACAGTAATGTGAGTAGAAGTTTTTTCATTTGAATGTTTTTAAATTATTGAAAAGTAAAGATTAATAATACGTAGCGGTTCGGTGTTTCATTTTGTCTTTTTCGACTATATCTTTCAACCTACTCTATGTATATTAAAACAATGTTAATCAACGTGTTACAAGGTTTTGTTAGTTTGTGTTTTTCTAGGTATATTGAAGTATATCTACGCTGTTTCAATATGTCCATAAAAACTTTAGACTTGTCCATGGTAACTCTTAAAATCTCAGAGATGCTGCATCCTGCGGACAGAGAATTAATGGCGAATGTTCGACTGGATAAATTAATTAGAACAGTTAAAGTTGATTCAGGCTTGCTGATTTCAGAGGATTTAAACCTCAAGAATTGTATCACTGTTTTAGCCTCAGGACTCATAGCTGTACAGCATAAATTTGAAAGCAAAATTTGTGTATCGCATTTTTACCATCATGGAGATATAATTTATGATACGGAGATACGAAAAGACTTAAATAAAATGCAAACACAGTGGTATTTTTATGAGCCTTCAATACTCTATGTATTACAGCTTACAGGAATCACAGAGGCTATTGGTGATAAGACGTTGTTTTCCAAATTAAAGGTGCAGTCTGCACTACACAGTTCGTATCAATATCAAAAGTATATTAATGACTTCGCCTTAAATCGTAAGTCATTTTGTGTGAATTGGATAAGGAGATACGGAAAGGCACTAAGTCTAGTATCCAGAAATGACCTGGCCTTGTTTTTCGGTATTTCAATTTCCTCCCTAAAGTCCTACATTAAAATAGCCACCAAACATGCCTAATAAAGGAGTAGAGGTAATAGAGGAGCGTCTTATGACCATGCTTGGAAAAACGGTGAGTACTGAATTCACGTGTTCTCTTGCGCATGCTTTTGATGGACCATATCACTACTTGCCTGGAGAAAATATTTGGGAAGTTGGGGAAAAAGATTGCTTTGTATGGTTTATACAATCTGGGTTTGGGTTTGATAGAATCTTATTGGAGGACGGTCATAAAATGCTGAATGGCATGTCAGAGCCAGGAATCTTTATCTGTGATGAGAAGAGTTTGCTTTGGGGAGGCCCATCGGCGAGTGATTCTATTGTCTCTACACCCACCACAGCCTATAGAGTTCCATTCAGAGAGTTCAGAGAATTTCTAAGCCAAAATGAGGAGTTTAGAGAAAACCTTGCTCAAATTAACGCATATTTCGTCCATATGCGTAAGCTTCGTTTACTCAAGATGAAACACATGAATAAAGCTGACTATTGGGTGGATATTAAGGAACGTTTCCCTGGTATAGAGCTCTATTGTACTCAAACGGAAATTGCCAATTACTTTGCAGTGTCAAAGTCTACCATGCACAGATTGATGCGTTAGAGTTGAAATTTCACGCTCAAATCTTGCTGTTGAAGGAAATAAAATTCAACTATTTCAGGACCAATATAAGGTGTTGACAATGCACATATTTGTGACAAGTCATACTTCTCAATACTTAGAGATCAAAGTCAATTGAAGACTTAGTGAACCTATTTATGGGGCAATCAATCTAGGTTTCCGTTGCACTCCGTTAATCAGCATGATCGCAACAAAATTTATAGTGAAGACTAACAAAAACCAACCAAAACTGTCTATTTGTATCAAAGTTTGGTAAGCTATGACATAAACAATAATACCCAATATCAATTTTGAAACAGATGTAGCGGACTTAACCGGTAGAACCGATGGTACCTCTGGAGTTTGATGCTCAGGACCTACAAAGAGTAATCGCATTCCTTGCTTGAATCCTTTAGTTTTGAAATTAACAGCAAGTTTTTTAAAATAAAACAATTGGAGATTAACAAAATCTTTGTGAGGAAGCGTTGAGGTAAGTCCGTATTTAACGGGTTTTACTAGTGGTTGATATGTGCCAAAAATCCGATCCCAAATAATAAATACTCCTCCAAAATTTTTATCAAGATATTCTTCGTTCGAGCCATGGTGAACTTGATGATGTGCAGGCATCACTAGGAATTTCTCTAAAATGGGAATGGACTTGATAAAGGGTGTGTGAAGGTAATATTGGTAAAAAGCATTTAAATAACTACTCAAGATTACATATTCTACCGGTAAACCGAAGACCACTAGCACGCAGTACATGAAACTTCTAAGAATGAACCCCAGTGGGCTTAATGCAAAATTCACACTTAGATTAAACTCTTCACTGTGGTGGTGTACCAGATGAATTCCCCACATGATAGAAACTCGATGTCCTGCGATATGAAAAACGTACCAAATAAAGTCTAATGCGATGAAGGTAAGTACAAGGACCCACCATGTTTTTGGTAATGTTTCGAAAATGGCGAAGTCTAAAGATGTATGGAGTAAAACAATTGATTTAGCTGTTAAATAAAGCCCGAATAAGCGTTCTAAAAATCCTAATGAAATATTTAAAGCAGTTTGCTCTAGGGTGATTTTAATAGCTCTTTTTTTTAGAAAGTATACTTCTAATAGAAAGAGTAACAAAGCAACTGGTACTAGGTATGGAAGAAATGTATCGCTCATCTTCAATTGGTTTTCAATTTAAAGATAGCTGGCTTAGAGCACTATTAACAGTTCTAAAGTCTCATTTTGTGATGAAAGAGACCTCAGAAGGCTAGTAGGTGTATTGAATCTATGATTAGATAGTTATAAAACGAGAATGAATATTGTCATTACTCTGTGCTGGGCATGGATCTACAACAGTGGAAGTCTACATACACCCCAGAGGTCATCGCTATTCTTCTACTCCGTCAGGAAAGGTGTCAATAATTTCTAGTCACCAAAAAGAGGCCGTTTAAAATTATTGGATCATTAACCGTGTAGTACCAGTCGGTATTCCTTCTGCATTAAATGTTCGTAGCACATAAGAACCTTTGGGTATCGTATTTACATTCCATCGCTCATCCGTTCGATGAAGTTCCCATTGTTGTCCTTTTACATTGTACAGAAAAGCACGATGCGGGCAGGGCATTATAGTTACCCCATTAACAGCTGGATTAGGATAGGTTAAGTACTGGATCTCATTTTCCTTGACGTCTATTCCAGAAGAGACTTGAAAAATAATAGATAAATCTTGCGCTAAAAAACCATCGGTAAGTCTTAATGCCAAAATGTATGGTGTACTCCTCGTTTGTGCTGAACTAGGCGCCCATAGTATATTGCCCTGAATACTGTCATTTGTACCAGATCCGCTGCACGCCCATTGCGCAGGGTTAGGCGATGTGAAAAAGGGTTCTCCAAAGGCATCAGCATAGAGAAGGCTCCCATTGGGTGAGTAACCAGATACGGATAATGAAAATGATGAATTCTGAATCAGATTCACATAAACATTACCCAAGCCATCAACAGGTAAATTACCTGCATTCCAAATAGGACCTATTACACTCGTTTGCACCACAATGAACTGCATATCTCTTCGGATTTCACCAATTTTTTGCCCTCCGCGATATTCTTCTACTAATACAGATGTAACAAAGTTTCCAACCATGGTTGCCGTCCAAGTAATGGTTCCAGTGATAGGATTTATGGTCATAGGGTTTGAGACGGTCCCTGGTGGTAGAGTATATCCGGGACATGCTGTGTTAAGAGCATTTAGAGGCTGTGATAAACTCCAGTAAAGAGAATCACCATCAGGATCGAATGGAAGCGGATTGTATTGCCACGGGGTGTTTGACGGTAAAAAAATCGACGCAGGTACTAAAAACCATGGTGTCGAATTACTCGTGGTATCAAAAACTGTAAGCTCAGTCTGTAAGAACATGCTTTGACTTAACGGGTTTGATATGTTCTGAATAGCGCCATTACGACAGCAGCTACTCCAACCTATTGTATAAGTTCCGCTGCTTGCAAAAGTTATGGTATCGATGAAAAAATATACCTCTACACCGTATGGGTACATAGGTAATGTGTTCCCACTTAAGACAGAGTCATATGGAGTAGTTAGGGTTGTAACATAAGATCCTGCGCTATCGGTAATGTTGAATTGCGCTGTGGTTTGCATAGGTACACCTGCAGTGTCTCTGTAGACGGTCATGACTAGTCGGTATTGATAACCGCTGATTTGCTGCGCAACTATTTCTCCTCCCATTAAATGGGTTGAGTAACCAGTAATACTGAACAACAGCATCACTCCAAGAGCCAAAAATCGAATTGTCTTCATATTCCTCTCTATATAATTTAGTATAATGTACAATTATAATTGCGTATTACATATTACATAGTATTCTCAGAAGAGTTGTTTAGAAGAACAAATCCTGTTTTCAACTCCTAGGGGTATATTCATCACAAGTTTATAAAACCCGAATACTTTGTGCTTCGACGAATTAGGTTATTGCGTTAGTCCATATTTTCACTTTATTGAATCTTTGAAAACACATAGAACATTTCAGCAGCGATTTGAAGCGATCTTTCATCGTAACGATCAGACTCCTCTGAGGTATCGTCGAATGCCTTTGGGTCTTCGTAACGCACTGCAATGCGTTTTTCGGTTCCAGGTATAACTGGACAATTCTCGTCTGCATGCGAACAAGTCATTACTGCTGCAAACTGCTCAGCTTCATTGACAGAGTCGTCAAAAAGTTTTGAAAAGGCAGTAAGGAGTTCTACATCCTCCGCACAAGAGATAGTGTACTTGGGGTTTTCTCCTTGAGATGAAGTGATTATAAATCCACTTCGCTTTATGGAAGCGACGGCGCGCTCATTAAACGCCGTGATCTCTACTCCTCCAGAAAAACAGCGGGCAGGTATGCCGAAATACTGCGCTGCAGTTTGGCCCCAAATTTGAGAAAACTGACTTCTACGTGAGTTGTGGGTGCAAATGAAATTTAAGCATACTTCATGACCCATATCATGCTTGGATTGAATGTATGATATCAGGGGCACTAAAACTGCTTTACGAGCCTCTGAAATGTCTTGTTTGCGAATCACTTCCACTGCGGAAGCAAGCTCAGGTAAAAGATTAATACGCTCCATTCTGGGTAGGTCTAATGGTTTCATTGTGCTCTCTAAATATTCCTGCTTGTCTTGTTTTCCAGTTCATTAAAAATTGATGTTAGATAGGGATGCTTATTTTTAGATAAGCTCCATAGTTTTGAAGTCGTACAATAATCGTGAAACTCCTTTAAACGAAAAAACCCAACTCGCTTTTTATATGCACATTAGGGTATTTCGATCTCAAAGTATAGAAGGGTAGTGGAATAGGTTACTTACTCTGCGGGTTAGTTTGACTGTGCTATTTTGCAAACCGTAAGTAATTCGTTAATCAACTAATTATAAATACTAACTTTAAATAGTTTATCCGCATTACCGAAAAGCTCAAAACTTAAGCTAGACTGAATTTATTTAATACGCGCGAGAAAGCAGTGACACATGAAATTAAGCCCTTGATGGTATGAGAAATCTTAAATATCTATTTGCGTACACAGTGCCCATTTCAGTTTACATATCGTTTATTTCGACTGGGATTTGGACGTATTCTGCTGTTATCTATGTTTTCTTGATCATCCCATTGTTGGACTTGATTTTGGGTGAAGAAAAAGATAATCTTCCCGACGAAAGTGTTGCTAGTATTCAAAATAAATGGATTTTCGATGTCATGTTATTTTTAAATGTTCCCATTGTATTTGGATTATTATTTGTGGGATTTTCTTTAATTCAAACAGGTGACTTTAATACCATTGAGACGATCGGCATTGCTATTTCAACAGGCGTTTTATTAGCAACAAACGGCATAAATGTGGCTCATGAATTGGGTCATAGACGTACGTATTTCGCCCGATTCACGAGTAAACTCCTATATATGCCGTGTCTGTACATGCATTTTTATATTGAACATAATTTTGGTCATCATTTAAATGTTGCTACGCCAGAAGACGGTGCTACTGCTAGAATCAATCAGTCAGTCTACTCATTCTGGTTTACTTCAATCACCAAGCAATATTTAGACGCTTGGAAACGGCAAAAAATAATCCTCGAAACCCAGAAAAAATCTTTCTTCTCTTTGAAAAATGATATGATTTTTTACCATTTGATACAGCCACTATACCTGTTCAGTATCTATTATATCTTCTCTTTTGAAGTAATGATTTTTGCAATCGTGGTTGGAATAATTTCGATTCTATTTTTGGAATGTATCAACTATATAGAGCATTACGGTTTACAGCGTCAAAAGTTAGCTTCTGGCCGTTATGAGCGGGTCAAACCCCATCACTCGTGGAATTCAAATTTTAAAATTGGAAGAATTACGCTTTACGAACTAACTAGACACAGTGACCATCATTTCAAATCTTCAAAGAAATATCAAGTCTTGGATAACCATGAAGAGTGCCCTACACTGCCTATGGGTTATCCATCGTCAATACTTTTAAGTTTTATTCCGCCGCTCTGGTTTAGAGTCATGAATCCTAAAGTGCCTCAAGTTAAGTAGGAGCAATGATTTCGCTTAATGCGTTCAACTAACCCTTAAAGTGGAACCAAAGACCTGTATCTCGGAGAGAGAGGTTCTAGAACTTCTCTTTGTAATTGACTGAAAATCAAAATTTCACAAGGATCGCTTCCAAGCGGGGTTACGATTTGGATACTTCTCCTCCGACAGAGGGCTTCTCCGGAAGATGCGCCAAATTGCCAAGCAAGCTTCGTTGCGACGGGATTTTTTTTCGCTTCGCTCAAAAGATCCCTTGAGGGCGCGCCGTTCCAAAAAATCTTGAAAACCATCCCACCTGCGGTGGTTTGTGTTTTTTCAACCTTTTCTGCTTACTGAAGCAAGCTTAGTTCGCATAAAGGCATAAAAAAAACCAGCGTAAAACGCTGGTTTTCAGTTTTTTTTTGGCGGAGAGAGAGGGATTCGAACCCCCGGTACCTTGCGGTACGCTGGTTTTCAAGACCAGTGCATTCGACCACTCTGCCATCTCTCCAGTGGGAAAGAAGTCTTCCCCGAGTCGGCGGCAAATTTAATCATGATTTTATGGTATGCAAGGAGTTTTGAGTAATTATATTTGAAGAACTATGAAAACTAGATTAACGTTTCTTCTTACCCTCTGTTTTACAGGGTTGTTACATGCTCAAGAATTAAGGTTCGCACTGCAACCTGTGCAGTATGCGACCTCCGATGGCACCTTGTATTGGGATATGTATTGCACTTTGGATGCAAGTACTGTGTCCTACACGAGAAACGTAGACAGCACATGGACTTCAAGCTTGAAAGTAGCATTGCAGGTTGGAGATAAATTAGATGTATTTCAGTTTACTTACACCGGTATAGATTCTGCATCTGGTGCGCCTTTATTACTCCAAAAAAGCACGGCGATGTCGCCTGCAGGAAAGTCAGTTCCTGTGAGCGTTTTATTGGTAGATGAATATTCTGAGAAAGAGTGGCATTTGTTGGATACGCTTCAGATCAATCGATCTGCAGTGTTACTTTCCGAAGCGCTGATCTTAGATCTTGGCTTAAACGCACCAGAATCGTTTTTAAAAGGTAGTGTTAACGTTGTTCCTAAAGCGAATCTTGGCATTCCTGTTTTTGACAATGAAACGACGCTTAGATGGTATTCGGATGTCCATGTGACCACAGGCAAATATTTATTGAAGTACCATATTGCCAAATTAGACGGCGAAATTATACCTGGTTCACAAGGATATAAACGATGTTTGGAAGGTGCTAATCCGGTTTTGGTAGATCTTGACCTATCGTCAAAATCCAGCGGAAATTATGAGATTGTTTTAACTGTATTGGACAGTAGTGGGTTTGAAGTGGAAACGAAATCATCACCCTTTTTATGGTACAATACCGCCGCCGATTCTTTAGAACGATTCAATCCTGACGCATTGATTACAAAGGTAGAATTTGAGCGAAGTTGGGGACGTTGGTCAGAGCTTCACAATTATATTCGAATGGTTGCTCCGATCGCTTCTCTTGCAGATAGAAGGATTTTAGGAAATTTAAGGGGTCTTGAAGACACCACCCGTGCTGCACAGTTTTTAGTTGGATTTTGGCAAGAGAATGCCCCGGAAAATGCCGTGCAAACCTGGAGGGGATATTTAGAAATAGTAAAGAAGGTGGATAGAGAATTCGGATCCAGAACGCTTCCAGGTTATAAGACACAAATGGGAAGAGTGTTTCTTCAATATGGTGCGCCTAGTTTGGTTGAGGATAGACCCTTCGATGGAAAAAATTATCCTTATCAAATTTGGCAATATGATCATTTGAAGAGTGAATCTACACCTGTCCAGCAGAATGAAGTATTCATCTTCGTTGATCAAGAATTAGTAGGAAGACAACTCACATTGATCCATAGTAGCGCAATTGGAGAAGTTAAGGATCACAAGTGGCAATATCACTTGAGTAGACATACCAATGCTGGGCCCGACATTGACGCAACATCAAGCCGTATGGGAAGGGATAATTTTGGAGAGCGTATTTCAAATTCTCTAATCATAGGTAACCAGGGTACATGGTTTGATACATTTAACAACTAGATGAAAGATTCCATAGCAGTTGCCATACTTAATTGGAATGGTAAAACTCTTTTAGAAAAATATTTACCCGGTGTTATTACACATAGCAAGCCGCACCCCATCTACGTTATAGATAATAACAGCAGCGACGATAGTGTTTCGTACATCAATACTAATTTCCCAGAGGTAACGGTGATTCAAACAGGAGAGAACCTTGGTTACGCTGGAGGTTACAATGTAGGAATGAAGTCTATCAATGAGCGCTACACGGTTCTACTAAACAGCGATGTTCGAACTACTCCAGGTTGGTTGAATCCTATTGCTGATCATTTTGAGGAACATCCAAAGTGTGCTGCAGTTCAGCCTAAGATACTTTGGGATAGATCACCAGAAAAGTTTGAATATGCCGGAGCATCAGGTGGGTTTATGGATAGTTATGGCTATCCCTTTTGTAGGGGAAGGGTCCTACATGAGCTTGAGAATGATATTGGTCAGTATAACGATCCTCGTCAAGTGTTTTGGGCAACAGGCGCATGCTTAGCTGTCCGTACGGAGGTTTTTAAAGAACTGAAAGGTCTGGACCCTATATTATTCGCTCACATGGAGGAGATAGACCTATGCTGGCGAATGCAACGTGCGGGATATGAAGTGTGGGTTCAGCCTGAATCAAAAGTATTCCATTTAGGTGGCGCGACTCTAAATGCCGATTCCCCTCAAAAGACTTATTTAAACTTCCGAAACAACCTGATCATACTCGTAAAGAACCTACCTCATTTTCATGCGGTAGGTCTAGTATTTCTTAGATTGATTTTGGACGGATTAGCAGGGATAAAGTTTGCCGTAGAAGGCAAGCCAAAACATACCTTGGCAATTCTCAGGGCGCATTTTGCATTCTATAGCATGTTTACAAAAGTGCAACGTTCGCGCGCTGGAACGGCGAAGTTTGATTTCAGGGATCTCCAATCCTTTACAGGTACCTATAAAGGCAGTATGGTATGGCAATTTTATGCGAAAGGAAAAAAGAAGTTCACGGACTTCTACTAGACGCTGTAAAATATGTGGTGGCTGCGCTCGGGTAAAAAATGGCTGTATGGAAGTCACTTTCAATAAACCACGGTAAAGCTTACAGGATGTCTCATGAAAAACTATCCATCTTAGCTATCTTGGGTCTTATTGGTTCAAATATGAGACTAAAAACGATCATTACTTTATTTTAATGGCTATACATAGCTCATGTTACTCTATAATGAGAAAAGTCTTTGTGCCTTTTCGATCAAGAAGTATTAACTTGTAGTTGAACAAAAACATAAATAATGAAGCACTTATTAATCTTAGGACTTGTCCTTATGGGGATGGGTACAACCGCTCAAACACTCAACCAAACCATACGTGGTTCGGTGATAGATTCAGAATCAAAATCCCCCTTAGTAGATGCCATGGTAATCTGTGATAATGCCCAGGTGTTTACAGATGAATATGGTTTATTTTCCTTTGAGGTAGAGATAGGACGTAAGGTGGTGGCTGTGCAGCTTTTTGGTTATGAATCAAAAACAACCATCGTAGCGTTGAACTCTGCGAAGCAAGCTGTAATCAGGGTTGATCTTACAGAAAGTACGGTCAAGCTAGATGCAGTAGACGTTGTTGCCTCCGCAAGAGGTGAGGTTAAAAATGAAATGGCCGTAGTAAGTGCACGAAAATTCTCTGTAGAGGAGACTAATTTGTATGCAGGGTCGCGCGGCGAACCTGCCCGTATGGCGACCAACTTTGCAGGAGTACAAGGCTCCGATGATACTAGAAATGATATTGTGGTTAGAGGTAATACACCTGCAGGTATTCTTTACCGCTTTGAAGGTATCAATATTCCTAATCCAAATCACTTTGCGATTCCAGGAACAGGTGGGGGTCCAGTGACTATTTTGAATAATAAATACATCCAAAGTGGCGATTTCTATACAGGCGCATGGCCCGGTGAATATGGAAATGCTATTGCTGGAGTTTTTGATTTAGAGATGCGGGATGGTAACAATGCAACCCCATTTGAGGGCTCTTTCCAGTTTGGTCTATTGGGTGTAGAACTTATGGCTGAGGGACGTTTAGGGAAAGACAAACCTAACGCACCGTCTTATTTAGTCCTAGGACGTTACAGTACGTTAGGTATGGCATCGTCATTAGGGATTTCATTAGGTACTACAGCTGTGCCAAACTATGCAGATGGAGCATTTCGAGTGACCTTTCCGCAAAAGGATGGCTCAAAATTGAGTATCTGGGGAATGGGAGGAACCTCAAACCTTAAAATTGATGTCAGCGGAACAGATGGAGACTTGCTTACCGAGGATTTTGAAGGAGTGGGGATTGTAGACCGTGATCAAGATTTTGATACGCATATGGGTGTTGTGGGTGTAACCCACAACAAGCGACTTAGTAAGACTAGTTACTTAAAGAGTGGTGCTGCCGTATCTAAATCAGCGGTTCACGCCTTAAACAACAAAGTCTTTAGAGGGGTAGATACTGTGGCTGCAGATGAGCTGAGATGGAGGGTAGATTCCTTTCCTAAAATATTGAACTATAGGTACTACGAGACTAAAATTCATGGTTACAGTCACTACACGAATAAAATTGACGCGCGTCAAAGTATCAAAGCGGGTATCAACGTGGATTATGTGATGGTGAATTATTTAGATTCAACAAGGATTGTCAATGGCTTAACAGGGACTATTTCTGATTGGGAATTTCCTTGGGGAACTGATGATGGCGGTTTCTCTGCAGATGGATATGCTGTGGTACAACCGTTTATTAGTTATAAAAATAGATTGACGGACAAATTGACGATGACGCTTGGCTTGACCGCCTTATATTCAAACATAAACAACAATACATTCAGTCCACTTGAGCCGCGTCTTGGTTTTAATTATAATGTGGATAAGAAGAATAAGCTCTTTACAGGTGCTGGTTACCACACTCAGATGCAAAGTTCTTACTTATATTACTATAGAGGCTCACAAGCAACACCACAGGCCATCGCAGATGGACTATACGGTACGGAGTATAATAAGGGTATGGGTTTAACAAAGAGTGCCCATATGGTTGCTGGCTGGGAGCATAACTTTGATTATCCCATCCGAATAAAATTTGAAGCTTACTACCAATATCTTTGGGATGTACCGGTTGAAATAGCACCATCCTATTTCTCCCTAGTTAATGGTGGATCTGGTTTTGGACGACTTTGGGCTGAGCCACTTGAAAATGCAGGCTTTGGTCAAAACTATGGTGTAGAATTCACAGCGGAACATTATTATCGCAACGGGTTTTATAGCTTGTTTACCGGATCCGTTTTTGATGCAAAGTATAAAGGGTCAAAAAACATTGCGGCAGCGGGCACTGGTAGTGCAGATGATATCTGGGTGAATACTACTTTCAATGGTCGTTACGCTTTTAATTTTATTATGGCGAGAAATATTCAACTAACAAAATATGGAATGTTGAACCTTGGCACTAAAGTGAGTTCCATCGGAGGACGTTGGTTTGGTGATGTAGATCCTATCGCATCTGCAGTAGCATCGGAAATTGAGTATTTCGACAATCCTTCATTCAACGACAACCAGTATCGCCCTTACTTTAGATTAGACCTTAAAGTGGGATACAAATGGAATTATAAAAATCTAGCGCATGAGTTCGCATTGGACATCTCGAACATTACGAACAATCAGAATATCCTCACGTTGACTTACCTGCCAGAAACAGAAGAGGTGAAGGAAAATTACCAGTTAGGCTTGTTCCCTGTATTCTATTATAAAATTGATTTTTAAATCACAGGTATAATCACGAATACAAAAAAAAACCGAGGCAACAGCCTCGGTTTTTTTTGTCATAGATAAAAAAGTCAACTATGCTCTGTAGAATCTATGGACCATACCTTCTATTTCTAGGCTGAAAAAACCAAAGTGCGAAGCATAGGTTATTTTAGCGTTATCTGGCACAGGGATTTGATCATTTGAGTAAACAGCTTCATGTTCTATAGCTCCGATACTGTCGTATTTAATTCCGTCAAACGAGTGAGGTCCAACTTTATTTATATGAAACCAAGCACCCTCACCTAGCCCGCCAAGCCATTGAGCTTGCGATGGTATTACTGAAGGGCGATAGGGTTCCTCAATCTGTCCGTGTATAGTATCATCTGGACGGTTCTTAGTGTATTTGCTTAAAGTACTTTCTAAGAGACCACCACCTAAATCTGTCATGCTGTGCCTGCGGGACTTATCTAATGTTTGCAATACGTCTTCCTCAAAACTATATATAATATCTTCCGTTTTCGCGGCAACCACATTGAAGAGCGGAGTTGGGCGAACAGTTAAGGGGTATTTTAATCTACCTCCTATGGTGCCATCTTCGTTTGCAACCTTGATAGTCTCGAAAACGTATCTCGCACAATTGCTGGCACTTTTATCAAGACCATTGTACAGAAAAAAGCCTTTCATCACCATATCATCAGCATACTCTTTGGCTTTAGCAAAGTTGATAGATTTGCTTACCGAGAACAATAGTGGGCCAGCACCATGAGTATATTTACTGATGGAATCTAGTTCTCTCGCAATATCCTCGACATTTAATATATTTTTATCATCGTCAAACACCGCTTTAACCTCTAAAATTAAATTCGGATCAGAGAACTTACTACGAGCGCGACCATAGCCACGCGGAGAGACATAACGTCCAAAATCGTAGTAGAGCACTTCTGCAGTTTGTGGATTGATCAGACATATGGCTGCATGACCTACTCTCACGTTTAAGTTTTTGATAATGCCCGCTTTATGAAATATTTTAACAAGACTCTCGTCGGCACGAGCTGTACACTGTGGCCATGCTATAATGAGGGCGGTATCTAAATTAGACATGAGATTCTGTTAGGATGTAAAAATAGGATAAAACCTAAGTTTAATGATGTGTTATGGTAATATTAAAAAAAAAACCAGTTTCTCTGCTTTTAGATATTGCTGGATTTCGAGTTAACATAGGGAAAATGAGTACCAGATAATTTAAGTGTAAAAT